>Ga0164243_10000130_pt1 | contig 188804 bp, 177 predicted proteins | sample OricompcompostOP_FD_108781 | JGI IMG/M metagenome (GOLD analysis project Ga0164243, IMG submission 108781) | Organic Plus compost microbial communities from Emeryville, California, USA - Original compost - Organic plus compost (OP) | ecosystem: Engineered > Solid waste > Mixed feedstock >...
CTGCGCAAGGGCAAGAAAGTCTATCTGGAAGGCTCGCTCCAGACCCGGAAATGGACCGACCAGAACGGCAATGACCGCTATTCCACCGAAGTGGTCCTCTCCGGCCCCGGCGCGGTCATGACCATGCTCGACGGCGGGCCGGGCGAAGGCGGCGGCCGCAGCGGCGGCGGTGGCGGCCGGAGCGAGGGCTGGTCCTCGGGCGAGGATGATTTCAGCGGCGGCCCGGGCGGCAGCGGCGGCGGCTTCGGCGGCCGGTCCTCGGGCGGCGGCGCGCGCAGCGGCGGCAGCGGCGCGAGCCCGTTCAACGACGGCTTCGACGACGACGAAATCCCGTTCTGAACATAGCGAATTTTGACGGCGTGCTCCTGCGAAGGCAGGAGCCCATCACCAACCGCAGCGCCTGTGCGCCCTGGGCTCCTGCCTTCGCGGGAGCACAAGTTCGTTTCATCTGGAACGGACAGGCCCTAACTGTTTCGCTGCTCGGCACCTGCCCTGAGCAGGCGCGCCGGATCGGCCCAAAGCGACGAAAGCCCCTCAGGCCGACCAGCCGCCGGCCAGCGCCCGGAACACGTCGATCTGCGCCCGCGCGACCTGCGCGTCCTGCGCCGCGAGCGCGGCCTGTGCCTCGGTGAAGGTGCGCTCGCTGTCCAGACTGTCGAGCGCGTTGATCGCGCCCTCGCGCTGCTGGGCGCGGGTGATGCGCGCGGCGATCTCGGCCTGGTCGCGCGCGGCCTTGAGGGCCTGGCGCTGCTCGAGCGCATGCGCGTAGGTGGAGAGCGCCGTCTCGGTCTCCTCCAGCGCACGCAGCACGGTGCCGTCGAAGGCGGCGAGCGAGGCATGGCTGTCCGCGCTTGCCGCGTCGATCTTCGCGCGGGTTGCTTCCTGATTGGGGAAGGCCCAGCTGATCAGCGGTCCCAGCAGCCAGCGCAGCGGCCCGCCGCCGAAGATGTCGCCGATGTCGGGCCCCGTCGAGCCGACCGATCCGCCCAGCGTGATGCGCGGATAGAGGTCCGCCGTCGCCACGCCGATGCGCGCCGTATCGGCCGCCAGCCGCCGCTCGGCCGCGCGCACGTCCGGCCGGCGGGCAAGCAGTGCGGTGCCGTCGCCGATGGGGATGGGCTTCGCGATCTCCAGCCCGATGCTGCGCTCGCCGGCGATGGCGGGCAGCGCGGCGGGCGTGCGGCCGGTGAGCGTCGCGAGGCGGAACAGGGCCGCCTGCCGCTCGGCCTCGAGGCGGGGAATGTCCGCCGCCCGCTGCTCGCGCAGCGCCGCGATGCGCGCCACGTCGAGCCGGGTCGCGAGGCCGGCCTCCTGCCGCTTGGTCGTAAGGTCCAGCAGCCGGTCGAGCAGCCCGACCATATCCCGCGCCACCGCGATCTGCGCCGCGCCGGACGCGGCATCGGCATAGGCCCGCGTGGTATCCGCGACCACCGCGACGCGCACCGCGTCCGCATCGGCCGCCGCCGCATCGGCATCCGCGCGCGCGGCCTCGACGCCCCGGCTCACCCGGCCGAACAGATCGACCTCGTAGGAAACGCTGAGCCCCGTATCGATCGACCAGTCCTCGCGCGGGGCACCGGCGGCGCGCTGGCTCTCGGGCAGGCGGCCATAGGTGGCGCCGGCGCCGATGTCGGTCTGCGGCAGCCGGTCCGACTTCGCGCCGCGCAGCGAGGCGCGGGCCCGTTCCAGCCGGGCGACGGCCACGCGGATGTCCGTATTGGCCGCCAGCGCATCGCTGATGAGCTGGTCGAGCACCGGGTCCTCATAAAGCCGCCACCAGTCCTGCGGCACGGGCGCCTGCGCATAGGCGGCGCCGTTGCCGGAAAGGAATGGGCCGGACGATGTCGAAGGGGGGGCGGGGGCGACATAGTCCGGCCCGGCCGCGCAGGCGGTGAGGGCCAGCGCGGAAACCATGGACAGGGGAAGGCGCGTTGGGCGCCAAGAGCGCATCATGATCTTGCTCCTCATTCCGCCGGCAGCGCGGCCGCATCGGCCTCGCCGCCGCGCCGGCGCAGGCGGGCGATGCGATCGCCCAGCGCGCGGCTGACGACATAGAAGGTGGGGGTGAAGATGAGGCCGAAGGCGGTCACGCCCAGCATCCCGAAGAACACCGCCGTGCCCAGCGCCTGCCGCAGCTCCGCGCCGGCGCCGGTCGCGATCACCAGCGGCACCGCGCCGAGGATGAAGGCGAAGCTGGTCATCAGGATCGGCCGCAGGCGCTGCTCGGCGGCATGGACGGCGGCTTCCAGCGGCGTGTAGCCATGGAGCTGCTCGCCCTGTCGGGCGAACTCGACGATCAGGATCGCATTCTTGGCGGCGAGCGCCACGAGCACGACCAGCCCGATCTGCGTGAGGACATTATTGTCCATGCCGCGCAGATTGACGCCGATCATCGCGGCCAGCACGCACATCGGCACGATCAGGATGATCGCCAGCGGCATGACCAGGCTCTCATATTGCGCCGCCAGCACCAGGAAGACGAGCAGCACGGCAAGGCCGAACACGAGCACAGCGGTATTGCCGGCGGTGCGCTGCTGATAGGCGATGCCCGTCCACTCGCTGGTGAAGCCGCGCGGCAGATGCTCCGCGGCGATCTTCTCCATCGCGGCCAGCGACTGGCCGGAGGAATAGCCCGGCGCCGTGTCGCCATCCACCGCCACGGCCGGCGCCAGATTGTAGCGCTGCACGCGATAGGGCCCGGTCGTGTCGCGGAAGGTCGCGAGCGAGCCCAGCGGCACCATCTCGCCATAGTCCGAGCGCGTCTGGAGATTGGCGATGTCGGCCGGCGTGCGGCGGAAGGGTTCGTCCGCCTGCGCGGTCACCCGATAGGTGCGGCCGAGCAGGTTGAAGTCGTTGACGAAGGACGAGCCCAGATAGACCTGCAGCGTCTCGAACACGCGCTCGGGCGGCACGCCCAGCATCTGCGCCTTGTCGCGGTCGATGTCGGCGAAGATGCGCGGCGTGGACGTCTCGAAGAAGGTATAGACGAAGGAGAGGCCGGGCGTCTGGTTGGCCGGGCCGATCACCGAATAGGCGGCCTTCTCCAGCGCGCGCGAACCCTGCCCGTCGCGATCCTCGATCATCAGGCGATAGCCGCCGGCCGAGCCGATGCCGCGGATGAGCGGCGGCTTGACGATCAGCAGGCGCGCCTCGTTGATGTCCGCGGTCTTCTTGTAGGCCTCGGCCATCAGCGCGTCGATGGTCTGCCCGCGGGCGGCGCGATCCTTGAAGTCGTCGAGCACCCAGTAGGCGGCGGCCGAATTGGCGTTGCGCGTTTCCGAGGCACCGTCGAAGCCGGAGAGCATGACGGTGTTCTTGATGCCCTTGATGGTGAGCATCCGGTCGGCGACCTTCTTCATCACCGCATCCGTGCGCTGCGTGGAGGAGCCGGGCGGAAGCTGGATGATGGTGAAGAAATAGCCCTGGTCCTGCGCGGGGATGAAGCCCACGGGTGTGTACCAGAGCGAACCGATGGTGAGCGCGATGAGGCCGACATAGGCCGCCATCATCTTGCGCGGCTGCGCGGCGAGCCGGGCGGTGAGCCCCGCATAGGCCTTGCTGAACCGCGCGAAGCCCCGGTTGAACGCATCGCCGGCCGCCTCGATCCACCGGCGCCAGCGCGGCGCGCCGTCCGGCAGGGCATGATGATGCCGCAGCAGCACAGCCGCCATGGCCGGCGAGAGGGTGAGGGAGAGGACCAGCGAGATGATCGTCGCGGCCGAGATGGTCACGGCGAACTGCTGGTAGAAGGCGCCCGACATGCCGCCGATGAACAGCGTGGGCACGAAAACGGCGCACAGCACCAGCACGATGGCGATGAGCGCTGCCCCCACCTCGTCCATGGAGAGGCGCGAGGCATCCTTGGGACTGAGCCCCATCTCCAGGTTGCGCTCGACATTCTCGACCACGACGATCGCGTCGTCGACGACGATGCCGATGGCGAGGACAAGCCCGAACAGCGAGAGATTGTTGAGCGAATAGCCCAGCGCCGCGAGCACCGCGAAGGTGCCGATGAGCGAGACGGGGATGGCCAGCACCGGGATCACCGCCGCCCGCCACTTCTGCAGGAAGACGATGATGACGAGCACCACCAGCACGATCGCCTCGGCCAGCGTGCGCACGACCTCGTCGATCGACTGCTGGATGAACTCGGTCGGATTATAGACGATGCGATATTCGAGGCCCTTGGGGAAGTCCTTCGCCAGCACCTCCATCTCGGCCTTGATGCCCTCGGCGGCGGACAGCGCGTTGGTTCCGGGCATCTGGAAGATCGGGATGATGACGCTGTCCCTGTCGCCCAGATAGGCCGACGTGCCATAATCCTCCGCGCCCAGTTCCACGCGGGCCACATCGCCCACGCGCACCTGCCGGCCGTCCGCGTCCGTGCGGATCACGACATTGGCGAACTGCTGCGGCTCGGTGAACCGGCCCTGCGTCTCGACATTGAGCTGGAAGGCGGAGCTGCCCGAGGGGGGCTGGCCGAGCACGCCGGCCGCGACCTGCACATTCTGCGCGCGCAGGGCCGAGACGATGTCACCGGCCGTCAGATCGAGCGCGGCGGCGCGGCGCGGATCGATCCACACCCGCATCGCGAGTTCGCGCGAGCCGAAGAGCTGCACGTCGCCCACGCCGTCCAGCCGCGCCAGCCGGTCCTTGATCCGGGTCTGGGCGTAGTTGGAGAGATAGGCGCGGTCGAGCGAGCCGTCGGGCGAGATGAGATTGACGATCAGCAGGAAGTCCGGCGACGTCTTCTTGGTGACGATGCCGAGGCGCTGCACCTCTTCGGGCAGGCGCGGCTCGGCGATGGCGACGCGGTTCTGCACCAGCACCTGCGCCTGATCGAGATCCGTGCCCTGCTTGAAGGTGACGGTGATGGTCACGCGCCCGTCGCCCGTCGATTGCGACGAGAGATAGAGCATGTTCTCGACGCCGTTGATCTCCTGCTCGATCGGGCTCGCGACCGTCTGCGCCACGGTCTCGGCGGACGCGCCGGGATAGGTGGCGGTGACGGTCACGGTCGGCGGGACGACCTCGGGATATTGCGCGACCGGCAGCACGAAATAGGAGATCGCGCCGACGATCATGATGATGATCGCGATCACCGCCGCGAAGATCGGGCGATCGATGAAGAAACGGGACAGGCGCATGACGCACTCCTGCGATGAAGGGGGGAGGCCTTTTATCGGGCGAAGGTCGCCTGGCCGATGAGTTGCTGGCCGCCGCCGGCCGCCGGGTCCGCCGCCGCCTGCGCCTCGGGCACGATGCGGCCTGCCTTGGCCTGCACCTTGCCGCCCGGCATGGCCATCTGCGTACCGGCGATGACCACGCGGTCAGTGGCGGCGAGGCCGGAGCGCACGATGCGCAGGCCGTCGATCACCGGACCGAGCTCGACCGGCTTGACGCCGACCGTGCCGTCCCTGTCGACCACCAGCAGCGTCTTGCGCGCCTGATCGGTCTGGACGGCGGTATCCGGCACCAGCATCGCGCGGACCTTGCGGCCGCTGGCGAGGCGCATGTTGCCGAACATGCCCGGCGTCAGGAACATCTCCGGATTGGCCAGCACGGCGCGGGCGCGGATCGTGCCCGAGCGCGGATCGAGGCCATTGTCGGTGAAGTCCAGATGGCCGGTCCACTTGTAGTCCGCCTCGTCCTGCAGGCGGATCTGCACTTCCGCGCCATTGCCGGCGCCGTCGCGCTTCTGCTTGAGGAACAGGCCTTCCGACCCGTCGAAGGTGAAGTAGATCGGATCGAGCGCGTTGATCGTGGTCAGCAGCGTCCCCTGGCCACCCTCGCCGGACGCCACGAGATTGCCCGCATCGACACGCCGGTCCGAGATGCGCCCGCCGATCGGCGCCCGCACCACGGTGAATTCCATGTCCAGCGCACGGCTGCGCACCCGGGCCTGCGCCGCCGCCAGCGCGGCCGTGGCGGCCTGCACCTGCGCGCGTAGCCGGTCCACCTCGCTCTGCGACACCGCGTCCACATCGACCAGCCGCAGCGCGCGGTCGAGATTGGTGCGGGCGAGCGCCAGATCGCTGTTGGCGGTCGCGACGCCCGCGCGCGCTTCGGCCAGGGCCGCCGCGAAGGGGCGCTGGTCGATCGTGAAGAGCGGCTGCCCCGCGCGGACGATCTGGCCATCGGTGAAGTGGATCTTCGTGATGGCGCCCGAGACGCGCGGGCGCACCTCGACCGTCCGGCTCGCCTCGAACCGGCCGATATAATCGTCCCATTCGCTGATTTCGCGCTGCAGCGGCGTCGCGACGGTGACGGTCGGCAGCGTCTGCGCCATGGCCGGCGGCGCGCCGCGATGCGTGAAGGCATAGCCGCCCGCGATCACGAGCACCGGCAGCGCGGCCCAGGCATAGCGCCGCCAGCGCGGTCGCGCGAGCGCCGCTCCGGCCGGGGTCGCCTCGGCCGGTTGAATCGATTCCATCTTGGTCATCAGAATGCCCTTCCGCGCTGCGCGATGCCTTCGGCACGGATGCGCGTGACAAGTGTTTCATATTGCCGCTCGGAGAATCCCGCCGAGAGGAATGCGCGGACCTCCGAAGAGGCGACATTATAGCCATGGTGCCAGGTCAGCACCGCCATGCGCCGCAGCGCTTCCAGCCGGCCGTCGGACAGTGGATTGGTCCGCGCGATGCCGAAGATCGTGCGGAAGAAGCGCGCGATCCGCGTGTCCGGACGGAGCGACCCGAGGCCGTCCCTGCGCGCCAGATAGGCGACCGACCACTCGCGCGTGGTCAGTTCCGAGAGCTCTGTGGCGGGGGACCGGCCGTCGAACAACGCGGCGGCGCCCTGCTCCGTCATTTGCAGATAGGCCATCATCTCGACTCCCTTACCGGACGGCGCGCGCGGCCACGCGCCGGTCCCTGTCCCGGACGCGCAGCCTCCGGGTATGATGTTCTTCAGGGCCGGCGATCCCCGGGGCATCCCTGCACCGGCGGCAGCCGCTTCCATCCGTGTCTGATCGCGGTCCCGAGCAGCCGGCGCCGAATCGGGTCACCGCTCTCCGAACCATTTATATACTGATTAGTATATTAATCGAGGTGGAGTCCGTCAAGGCCTATTTTGTACCGCTCGATATTTTTTCATGCAATGCAGCAAAATGCTGCCCCGGAACACGCTGTTCCTACCGGCTGGCCTTACCGGCCGGGCCACATGGCGAGCGTCATCTCCACCACGCGCTCCAGTTCCTCGCGCGTGGCGCCGGCGCCGGCCTGCACCGCCATGCCTTGAAGCACGGCCATGAGATATTTGGTGATCGCCTCCGCATCGACGGGCCCATTGAAATCGCCATCCGCTATGGCCTTCTCGACCCGTGCGATGATGAGCGCCTGCATCTTGTACCCGCGCGCGACCACTTCCTGGCGGATGCACTCGGCCTCCGTGCCGCAGGCGGTGGAACTGATCACGCCCAGGCAGCCGCGCGGCTCGCTCTCGCCCGCGCAGGTCTCCAGCGTGCCGCGCAGGAAGCGTTCCGCCACGCCCTTGCCGGTGGGCGCTTCCAGCGCCTTGCCGACATAGGCCTGCTTCTCGCGCTCATAGAGATCGAGCGCCTGCCGGAACAGCGACTCCTTGTTGCCGAAACAGGCATAGAGGCTGGGACGGGTGATCCCCATCGCCTCGGTCAGATCGGTGAGCGAGGCGCCTTCATAGCCCTTGCTCCAGAAAGTCCGCAGTGCCGCCGCCAGCGCCGCATCGACGCAGAACTCGCGGGGCCTGCCTCTGACAGCCACATGTTCCATATCGCTCGGTATATAATATGGCGCGGCTTGCCTGTCCAGTGGCCTGTCGGGTGCGCGGCGCCATTGACCTGCGCGCGGGCCGATCCAATATCCGCACCATGGAAAAGCTGGACCTCACCGATGCGCAATGGCGCGAGAAACTGACGCCCGAACAATATCATGTGCTGCGCGAGCACGGCACCGAACGCGCCTTCACCGGCAAATACAACGCGCTGAAGGACAGCGGCATCTATCATTGCGCGGGCTGCGGGCTGCCTCTCTTCGATTCGGCGCACAAATATGACAGCGGCTCGGGCTGGCCCAGCTTCACCGCGCCGGTGAGCGACGAGGCGGTCGACGCGGTCGAGGACAGCAGCCATGGTATGCGCCGCGTCGAGATACGCTGCGCGCGCTGCGCGGGCCATCTCGGCCATGTCTTCCCGGATGGCCCCGGACCGACGGGCCTGCGCTTCTGCATGAACAGCGCCTCGCTCGAGTTCGCGCCGGGGGACGACTGAACCGCGCCGGCCCGAGGGCGTTCGGCCCGGCGTCCCCACGGCGCATCCCGTCCCCTTTGCGACCCGTTCAGGCCCGATAAAGGCATATGGCGCTTCTAGCGTGGGGGGCGTATGGAACACGTCATCGGGCGGGTGGAGCAGTATAAGGCATGGCCAAAGGACGAACGACGAGCCGCCTGCGACTCTGGTTCTTCCGCATTCTCAAGATCGGTATCGGGGTCGGGGTCGCCGGCCTGATCGCTCTGGTGATCGCCGTGGTGATCGCCATGCAGTCCCTGCCGAGCTTCGATTCGCTGAAGAGTTCCCCCAACGGGCAGATGATCCGCGTCCATGCGGCGGACGGATCGGTGATCGTGTCGCTCGGGCCCAGCTATGGCCGCTGGCTCCCCTATGACCAGATTCCGGAAGTGATGACCCGCGCGCTCGTCTCGGTGGAGGACAAGCGCTTCTACATGCATCCGGGCGTCGACCCGATCGGCATGGCGCGCGGCGCATGGCGCGCCTTCGAGCGGCGCGGCACCGGCCGGCGGATCGAGGGCGCGTCGACCATCACCCAGCAGCTTGCCCGCAACATCTTCCTCAACAACAGCTATTCCTCCGTCCGCAAGCTGCGCGAGATCATCCTGGCGCTGGCGCTGGAGCGCAAGTTCAGCAAGCGGCAGATTCTCGAACTCTATCTCAACAAGGTCTATTTCGGCGGCGGCGCCTATGGCGTGGATGCGGCGAGCCGCAAGTTCTTCGGCCATAGCGGCACCTCCCTCGACCTGCCCGAAGCCGCGATCATCGCCGGCCTCGTCAAGGCGCCCTCCAACTATTCGCCGACGGCCGACGCACAGGCAGCGCGCGATCGCGCCACCGTCGTGCTGGATGTGATGGCGGCCAATGGCGACATCAGCCAGGCCGAGCGCGCGCAGGTCAATCTGGACGATGTGCGCATGGCGCAGGATCAGGCGCAGGACAGCGTGCGCTACTTCACCGACTGGGTGCTGCCCCAGCTCGACAATCTGATCGACGAGCGCGAGCAGCCGATCGACGTCTACACGACCATCGACCCAAGGCTGCAGCGCGCCGCCGTCGCCGCGATCCGCGCCAACGTGCCGGGCGGCGCGCAGGGCGCGCTGGTGAGCCTCGACCGGGACGGCGCCGTGCGCGCGCTGGTCGGCGGGCTGGACTATATCAATTCCAACTATAATCGCGCCACGGTGGCCGAGCGCCAGCCCGGCTCGTCCTTCAAGCTGTTCGTCTATCTGGCCGCGCTGGAAGCCGGCTACACGCCCGAGACGCGGGTGAATGACAGCCCCGTCACCATCAATGGCTGGAGCCCGCGCAACGACAATCGCCGCAATGTCGGCGAGATCGACGTGCGCACCGCCTTCGCCTATTCGATCAACACCATTGCCGCCAAGCTCGGCATGGAAGTGGGCTTCGCCTCCATCGCGGACATGGCCCGGCGCTTCGGCATCACCACCCCCATCAATACGCATCCCTCCATGGTGCTCGGCACGTCCGAGGTCCATCTCATCGACATGACCCGCGCCTTCGCTTCCGTCGCGCGCAAGGGCGTGGCGGTGACGCCCTACGGCATCCTCAAGGTGACCACGGCGGATGGCGAGACCCTCTACCAGCATGAGGACGACACCAGCCGGGTGCTCGTGGCGCCATGGGTGGCGGCCGGCATGACCGACCTCATGCAGACGGCCGTCAACACCGGCACCGGGCGCAACGCCCAGATCGGCCGCCCGGTCGCCGGCAAGACCGGCACGACCACCAGCAACAAGGATGGCTGGTTCATCGGTTTCTCCAGCGGCATCACGACCGGCGTGTGGATGGGCCGCGACGACAACCGGTCCATTCCCGGGCTCGCCGGCGGCCGCGCCCCGGCGCGCGCCTTCGCGGCCTATATGAAGGTCGCGGTCGCCAATCGGCCGGTCGAACAGTTCGACACGCAGGTCACCCTGCCCGAATGGCAGCTCGAACCCGACGACGAGGCCTATGGCCAGCCGGACAATGGCAGTTTCGTCGATGAGGACGGCATGCCGGTCGATCAGGGCACGCAGGCGCCGGCGCAGCCGGGCCCGCCCGCCGACCAGCCCGACACGACCGGCCCCGCCGAAGCGCCGCAGCGCATCGACCAGCGCTGGATCGACGAAGTGCTCGGCCGCAACCCGCGTCCCTCCCCCACGCCCGCACCGACCTCCGCCCCGCGCAACTGAGTGTTCGGCCGAACCGGCTCGTCCTGAAGCGGGCGGGCCATCGAAGGGTCTCTCTTTCCTTGAGCGGGAGGCAGACAGATTCGCCTCTTCGACACGCACGGCGCGATGGAAACGTCATGCCGGCCTTCCCCCTCTTTCTCTGCGTCCTCTGCGCCTCTGCGCGAGCATTTTTTCGCGCGGAGGCGCAGAGGACGCAGAGAAGACAGGCCTGCCGCTGCGCGGGCGAACCGACCGCCTGCCTCAGCCGATATAGCGATGCAGCCCCGCGCCTTCGCGCCGCAGCCAGGCGCGCGCGGCGTCCGGATCGGCGGGCGAGATGGCGCGGACCAGCGCGTGGAAATCCGGCCCGTGATTCATGTGCCGCAGATGCGCCACTTCATGCGCGACCGTGGCGAGCCGCACGGACGCGGGGGCCAGGATCAGGCGCCAGCTATAGCGTATGTCGCCCCGCGCCGAGCAGCTCCCCCAGCGCGCCCGCGGATCGCCGAGCGACACGGCCCGGAGCGGCAGGCCATGCGCCTGCGCCAGCGCCTGCGTTTCCGCGCTCAGCCGCTCACGCGCCAGCGCCCGCAGCCAGCGGCCCACGCGCCCGCCCGCAAGCTCCGCAGGCCCGCCCACGATCAGCGCGCCATCCTCCCGACGCACCGACCGGCCCGGCTTTCCCGTCGCCACGATCCGGTGCGGAATGCCCTCGACCGGCACCGCGACGCCGTCCGCCAGCCGCACCGTGCCGACCGCCTGCTCCCGCTGCACCGCGACCCAGGCCGCCTGTCCGCGTGCCCAGTCGAGCGCGGTGCGCAGCGGCAGGCGCGGCGGAATGGTCAGCAGGGCCCGGTCGGCCGCCCCGTCGAAGCGCAGGCGCATCCGGCGCGCGCGGGCATGGCGCCGCACGACCAGCGCCACCGTCTCGCCCCCGGCGAGCGGCAGCCAGTGCTCAGAGCTCGCGCTCGACAATATGCTGCTCAAGATCGCCGGCCAGCGCTTCCGAGATGGTCCAGCCGCGCACCGAATTGCCGGTGCGATGCACGGCCTCGCGATCGCCGCAGACGAGATAGTGCCACTCCGGCAGCGGCTCGCCCCGCGCGCGCCGCACATAGGCGCAGGTGCCCGGCAGCCACTGGATGTCGCGCAGCTTGGCGGGGGTGAGCCGCAGGCAATCGGGCACATAGGCGCGGCGATGCCGGTAATTGGAGCAGCGCGCGGTTTCCCGGTCGAGCAGGCGGCAGGCGACATTGGTCTGATAGACGACGCCCGTGTCGGCATCCTCCACCTTGTGCAGGCAGCATTTGCCGCACCCGTCGCACAGCGCTTCCCACTGGGCCCGATCGAGCGTTTCCAGCGGCCGTTCCCAGAAATTCATGGGCGGGGCGTCACTGCACGTAGCGTTCGAGGAAATCCCGGACCGCTTCCGGGGAGCCATCCTCGCGATCGGCGGCGGCGCCGTTCACCTGCGCGCCCTGGGCCGGGGCCGGCTGGCCGGGCAACTGGCTGTTGATCGGGATGAGCGCGATCGGCTTGCCGTCCGGCCCGAACAGATAGGGCGTGCGCGTGTGGCTGACGAGATAGTCCTGCGTGGCCTTCTCGTCGCCCTCCTTGGACGCGACGACGACGAACGCCTTCTCGACCGCCTCGATCGCCTCCGGGGTTCCGGTGAGGCCGATCAGGCGGGGGTGAAAGGCCGCGACATAGGTCTTGAGCACCGCCGGCGTGTCGCGCTGGGGATCGACGGTGATGAAGATCGGCTGGATCTTCGCCGCCTTCGCCGGATCGCTGCGCTCCAGCAGGCGGAAGCCGGCCATGATATTGGTGAGATCGAACGGGCAGACGTCCGGGCAATAGGTGTAGCCGAAATAGACGATCCGATACTTGCCGGCGAAATCCGCCCAGCGGGTCGGCTGGCCGTCCTGATTGGCGAGGGTGAAATCGCCGCCGATGCGCGCACCCACCAGATTGCCCTCGGGCGCGCCCGCATTGCCCCCGCCGGAGCCGCCGCCCTGGCATCCCGCCAGCGCCAGCAAGGGCATGAGGGAAAGAAGGAATTTACGCGCATTGTTCATGACAGGCAAAGCCATGCCCTGCTATTGGGGCCAGCGCAACCCGATTGGCCTCCCCCACCCGCAAGGATCGCGAACATGACGCAGCCCCGCCCCTTTCGCCCTGTCCATGGCGTCCGGCATCTGCGAGTCGGCATCATTGCCCTGCTGACGGCGCTTGTAACGGCAGCACCGGCAAGCGCGCAATTCACCCAGAGCTACAAATTCCTCGAAGCGATCCGGAAATCGGACCAGGCGGAGATCGTGAAGTTTCTGGAGCAGCCCGGCGTGACGCTCGTCAACACCCGGGACCGCGACTCGGGCGAGACCGCGCTGCTCATCACCGTGGGCCGGCGCGATCTCGTCTATACCAACTATCTGCTCTCGCGCAGCGCCAACCCGAACCTGACCAACAATGCCGGCCTGAGCCCGCTCATGCTGGCGGTCGAGCGCCGCTTCGTCGAGGGCGTGCAGCTCCTGCTGGCCAATGGCGCCAATCCCAATCTCGCCAATGACAGCGGCGAGACGCCCCTGATCCGCGCCGTCCAGATGCGCGAGATCGAGGTCGTCCGGCTGCTGCTCGCCAAGGGCGCGGACCCGAATCGCAAGGATACGCTCGCCGGCATGTCGGCGCTCGATTATGCGCGCTCGGGCAACAGCGTGCCCGGCCTGGTCGACCTGCTGACCGCCAACGCGCCACCGCCCCGTTCGCCCGACGTGCAGGGGCCGCATCTTTAGGACCTGTTGTCCGTTCCAGATAGACCCACATTGTGCGCCTGCGCGGGCAGGAGCCCAGGACGCAAGGGCACTGCGGCGGGGCCCCGCCCCCCCCTTGCCCGCGCGGGAGCGCTGATGCCGTTTGACGCGGATCGGCTCCCGGCGCGTTCAGGCCCGGCTTTCAGCCGAAGGCGAGCCTGAGCTGCACCGGCTCGTCCTCCTCGCCTTCCGCCTCGTCGCCTCCGACCAGATTGGAGAGCCCCAGCCCCAGCAGCCGCGCACCGATCGGCAAGGGGAGCAGCGCGCGCAGCAGCGCGATCCCCAGGGCGAGCAGGTCCTCCCGATCGACCGGCGGCGCGGGCAGGGTGCGCGAGCGGGTGAGAATGCGGAAATCGCCGAGCTTGATCTTGAGCGTCACCGTCCGGCCCTGGCTGCCCGAGCGCGCCACCCGTTCCCAGAGCCGCTCGCTGATCCTGCCCAGTTCGGCGATCAGCCGCTCCTCGGCGCCGATGTCCGTCGCGAACGTATCCTCGACGCTGATCGACTTGCGCGCCTCATGATCGCGCACCGGCCGGTCGTCGAAGCCGCGCGCCGCGCCATGATAGAAGGCGGCCGCCTTGCCGAAATGGCGCTGCAGCGCCGGGAGCGGCCAGGCCTTGAGGTCCGCGCCGTTGTGGATGCCGAGCGCGGCCATCCGGCGCGCGGTCACCGGCCCCACGCCGTGGATGCGCGCGACCGGCATCGCCGCCATGAAATCCTCCGCCTCCTCGGGCTTCACCACGCACAGGCCATCCGGCTTGTTCTGGTCGGAGGCGAGCTTGGCGATCAGCTTGTTGCAGGAAACGCCGGCCGACGCGGTGAGCCCGGTCTCCTCGCGGATCAGCCGGCGGATCTCCTGCGCGATATAGGTGGCGGAGAGGATGCCCAGCCTGTTCGCGGTGACGTCCAGATAGGCTTCGTCCAGCGAGAGCGGCTGGATGATGTCCGTGAAGCGCTCGAAGATCGCGCGCACCTGCGCCGAGACCGCCCGATAGGCCTCGAACCGCGCGGGCACGAAGATGAGGTCCGGGCAGAGCCGCCGCGCCTGCCCGCCCGGCATCGCCGAGCGCACGCCGAACATGCGCGCCTCATAGCTCGCCGCCGCCACCACGCCGCGCGGCCCGCCCCCGCCGACCGCGAGCGGCTTGCCCCGCAGCGACGGATCGTCACGCTGCTCGACCGAGGCATAGAAGGCATCCATGTCCACATGGATGATCTTGCGATGCTGGACGGGGGCCTGCGCCATGCCCCCTTATGCCATGCGCTCCGCTCGAACGAAAGGGGAACGATCAGGCCGATTCGCTCTCGCCGGACCGGACGACGCGCGCCGGCGCGCGCGTGATGCCGGTCCGCATCCCGGGTCCACCGGCGGCGACGAGGCGCCTGACCGAGCCGGACGGATTGGCGCGTGCCCGATCATCCACGCGCGGGCCGGCCGGTTCAGCCCTTGCCCGGTCCGCCGCCCCCGCCCGTCTTCAGCCCCCGGAGGGCGGCGAAGGGCCCCGCTTCGTCCTCGCGCAGCACGCCCAGATCGCGCAGCACGGCATCGGCATCCGGCGCGCGCGGATAGGGATCGAGGTTGAGCGCCAGCGTCTGCGCGACCGCCTCGCCCAGGTCGATGCGCTCATCCTCCAGCGGCAGGACATCGCAATCCGCCTCGCTCAGCTCGACTTCGTCGTCCGCCCCGGCATGGTCGTCGAGCCCGCGCACGTAGCGGACCGCGAAGGGCAGATCGATCCGCGCGGGCACATCCTCGTCGGTCGCGACGCAGGCCTGCACGAGATCGGCCACGAGCTGGCCCCGGACGAGCGCCCCCCCGGCCTCCGGCACGACATGCAGCCGCGCCTCCAGCCGGTCGATCCCGCGCAGGCCGAAGCGCCGCGCCAGCGCCGCGCGCTCGTCCGCATCCGCCTCGATCGGCCGCTCGCGCGCGCCGTCGCCCAGCTCGTTGATGCGCACGATGCGCGAGAATTCGGCAGGCTGGCCGGTCATGGGAACCTCAGTCCGGCAACCGGCCGGCGAAAAGGCCGCGCGCGTCCACGCTCTCCAGCGCGGCGGCGAGCGCACGCAGCCGGCTTTCCGTATGCGCGAGCGGCGCCGGCGCCGGGGCCGTGCCGCGATAGAGATTGCGCACCAGCGCCGCGCCGAGCGGCGCCTCGCCGGCAAGACCCGCGCGATAGGCCGCCATGCGCCCGCCCAGCGCGCCGACCATCCGCCCGACCTGCTTGCCGACGATGAGATCGCCGAAGCCGATCTGGCGCACCTGGCCTTCCATGTCGTCGATAAACAATTCGGTGAGCTTCGCCGTCTCGCCCTTGAGATCGAGCGCGTCCATGCGGATGAGGACGAGCGAGAGGATCGCCGCCACCATGTCGAACCGCCCGTCGATCGAATCGGGGACGCCGCCCTCCAGATACCAGTGCGGCGCGCGCGCCCGCGCGATGACCGCATCGTAGAGCGGCCGGAGCGCGGCGCGATCATCCCTGCGCGCGAAAAGAGAAGAGAGGAGGGTCATGTGCGGTTCAGCTTCGTGACGGCAGGAGAGCCCGGATCATGCGCAAAGCCGCGCCTTTGCGTCCGCGCGGCGATTGCATATTGATTGCGCCGCCCGGCAATGCAATGGGCGGCAGACCTTCATGACGCTTTTTCGACGGCCATTTTCGCAGGAGATCAGGATGCAGCTTGGCATGAGGCGACCGTTGCTGGTCGCGGGCGCGGCGGCGATCCTGCTGCTGGCTGGCGGCTGCTCACGGATTCGTGCGCATCAGGGCTTCATCATCGATCCGCTGATCGTCGATTCGGTTCTGCCCGGCGTGGACAACAAGGCCTCGGTCGAGGGTTCGCTCGGCCGTCCCACCTTCAAGTCCCAGTTCGGGCCGGAAGAATGGTATTATATCTCGCGCAACACGCGCTCGCTGGCCTTCGGCTCGCCGCGGCCGACCGACCAGTTGATCGTCTCCGTCACCTTTGACGCGAATGGCAATGTGGCCGACATCAACCGCAATGCCTCGCTCGCGCAGGTCGCGAACATCCACCCGGTCGGCGACAAGACGCCGACGCTGGGCCGCAAGCGCAGCCTGCTCGACGAGATTTTCGGCAATATCGGCGCGGTCGGCGCGGCCGGCGCCGGCGGTCAGTCCGGCCCCAGCGGCCCGGGCCCCAACGGCGGCTGATCGCCCGCACATACGGTCCGTCGCACGGGGCGCCATATTCCCTTGCAATTGGCCGCGCCTTGACCTCAAAAGGTCGATGAGGAGAGCCGCGATGCAGCACTTCGGCGATCTGCAGCCGCTGGGCCGGCCGGACGATTTTGCCGCCCAGGCCCCGATCGGCAGCTATAGTGCCCGGCGCAGCCGGTGGCGGTTCGCCGTGGGCTCGCTGGAAGTGGGCTTCGACCGCGCCAGCGAGGAGATTCACGAGGAGCGGCGCCAGCAGGCGGCCGCGCCCCGGCCACATCTCGATTTCGGCACGCGCCTCATGATCCTGATCGGCGCACTGGGCAGCCTTGCCCTGCTGGTCGGCGGCGCCGGCTGGCTGTGGTCCACGCGCGCAGCGCTGGCGCGCGGCGAGAGCGTATCGGCCTCGATCGTGGACCGGGCACCGGCCGGTCTCAAGGGACCGCTCACGCCCGCCACCGGCGCGCCGACCGTGATCCCGACCAAGCAGCCGCCGGCCCGGCTCAGCGCGGTGATCGCGCAGCGCGCGCCGGCCCCCGCCGCCGCGCCCGCGCCGCGCGCCACCCTGCCGATCGCGCAGGGCGAGGCGATCCTGCCTCGCGCCGCGCAGGAGCAGACGCGCTTCGCCCGCTCGCCCGACGAAGCAATCGTGAGTTCGGGCAATTTCCTGCTGATCCCCAGCGTCGCCGCCGCCGTGGCGCAGGCCATGGCCGATGGCGAGGCGCAGAACTGGATCGCCGGGCACTATCACGGCGTGGTGGTGGTGGGGCCGGGAGAGGTCCGGGACGGCAAGACCTGTCGTCAGGGCACGGTGCTGCTGCGCGACGGCACGGAACAGGGGCGCACGCAGCGGTTCGAGCGCTGCGGATAGCGGGCAGGACGCTTGACGCCCGCGCCCGGACCAGCCTCAGAAATCGCGCCTGAAACCGATATGGGTGGCGTCGAATCCCATCCGGCGCCAGAAACGATGGGCGTCGCTCCGCGACCTGTCGGACGTGAGCTGAACGGAAACGCAGCCTGCCGACCGGCATTGTTCGATTGCCCAGCGCAGGAATGCTTCCCCATGCCCCTTGCCGCGCAGCGTCGAGGCGATGCGCACGGCCTCGATCTGGCCGCGCCAGCTTCCGCGGCGCGAGATGGCCGGGATCAGCAGCAGTTGCAGGGTGCCGACGACGCTGCGCCCGTCCACGGCCACGATCAGGCGCTGGTGGGGAGAGGCCGCGATCGCCGCGAATGCCGCGCTGTAGGACGGCGCGAGCGGCAGGGTCGCATCCTCGCGCATCGCACCGAGCGGATCGTCCGCCAGCAAGGCGACGATGGCCGGCAGGTCATCCTCGGTGGCATCGCGATAATGGTGCATGTCCCGACGGTAGGCCATGCGTCCGGAGGCGACAAGCGGGCCGCACCCAGTCCGCCGGACTTGCCCCGGCGGACCTGCCCCGCCGCTCAGCCCGCCGGCAGGCGCCGGACCAGCCGCGCCATCGCATGCTGCAGCGCCGCCATCTCGCCGGGGCCGCTATTGCCGAGCCGCACGATGGTGAGCCCCTGCGCGGGCGAAACGAGCAGATACTGGCCGCGATTGCCGACCGCGCCCACAATGTCCGGCCGCGCCTCGCCGGGGAACAGCGCGCTGTGCCCGCTCGCGCGATTGAGCCAGATCTGTCCGCCATAGGCGGGGTTCGCCGGCGAGGGCGCAAGCATGAAATCGAACCATCGCTCCGAGACCACCTGCCGGCCATTGGCGCGGCCGCGCAGGCGGATAAGCTCGCCGATCTTCGCATAGTCGCGCGCCGTCATGTGCATGAGCAGGCCGCCGATCAGCGTGCCCCGCGCATCATATTCCGCCACGAAGCTGCCGAGTTGCAACGGGCCGGTGAAACGCGCGGCAATGAACCGCGCCATCGCCGCATGGCGCGCCGCCGCGTCCCCGCCGGGCGCCAGCGTCTCGCCCAATATGCCCGAGAGGATCATGCTGGTCGCGCTGCTGTAGGCGAACTGCCTGCCCGGCGGATCGACCAGCGGCTTGCCCATGGCAAAGGTCGCCTGATCGCCCGCGCCCTCGCCCACGAGCATGTCCAGCGGATCGCTGCGCGGCGCGGGTCGCCAGATCTCCGCATTCTGCAGCCCCGAGCGCATCTGCATGAGCTGGCGCAGGGTGATCGCGCCGCGCGGGTCGCCGGTCTGCCGCCAGTCCGGCACCGGCGCGGGATCGTCGAGCGCCAGCCGTCCGTCCGAAACCATGAGGCCGATGAGCAGCCCCGTCACCGTCTTGGCGATCGACCAGCTCTGGAAGCGGCTGTCCGGTCCGTAGCCGGGCGCATAGCGCTCCGCCACGACCTGCCCCCGGTGCAGCACGAGGAGGGCGCGCGTCTCGCCGACATCGGCCTCGCCGCCTTCGTTGAACAGCGGATCGATCGCGGCGCGCAGCGCATCGGCCGTGACGCCCGGCGCGGCCTTCAGCACGGCATAGCGCGCCGCGCCATCCTCCTGCGACACGCTGGGCCCGGCAAGCAGGGCGCATGCGGCCAGCGACAGCCCCCAGCGGCAAAGCGATTTGAACCCCATCGCGATCGGCCCTATCACGCCGCGCACGATAAGGGGACGGGATGATTGCACATCGCACGACGCGCCGGATCGCGGGGATCGCCCTCGCGCTGGGCCTTCTCGCGCTGGCGCTGGCCTGGCCGGGCTGGCGGCTGCGCGCGGCGCAGGCGGCCGGCCTGGGCGCGCGCATGGCCTGCTCCTGTCGCTATATCGACGGCCGCGAACTTTCGGGCTGCAGGCAGGATCTGGGCGACATCCCCTGGATGGGGCTGGTGCGCTACAGCGAGGATGCGCAGGCGCGGCGGATCACCGCCAGCGTGCCCCTGCTCGCCGAACGCTCCGCGCGCCTGCGCCCCGGCTATGGCTGCCAGCCCGAGAAACATTGACCGGCGGTGCTCAGGGCGCGCGGCGCAGCTTTGCGACCATGTGGACCAGCGCCACCACCACCAGCCCGATGAGGAAGCCGATGACGGCCGACATCACCGCGCCGAGCAGCCAGACGACGGCGCCATTGTGCGAGACCGCCGCCGCCAGATCGTGAACCGCATGGGGGAAGGCGGCGAGCGGCGATTTCTCCAGACCATGCAGGATGATGCCGCCGCCCACCCACAGCATCGCCACCATGCCGACCGATTCGAGCAGGCCGAGCACCCCGGGCATGATGCGCACCAGCGCGCGGCCGAGCGCGCGGACCGCCGCCGGCCGCCGCCCCGCCAGATGCAGCCCGATGTCATCCAGCTTCACGATCAGCGCGACCACGCCATAGACCCCCGCCGTCACCAGCAACGCGACCACCACGAGCGCGATCGCCTGGGTGAGCAGCGGATTGTCCGCGACGTCCGAGAGCGCGATCGCCATGATCTCGGCGGAGAGGATGAGGTCGGTGCGGATCGCCCCGCTCACCTTGGTCTTTTCAAGATGCGCCGGATCGCCCTCCGCCGCTTCCTCCGCCGCTTCCCCATGCCCGCCGTGGAACAGCTCGAGGATCTTCTCCGCCCCCTCGAAGCAGAGGAAAGTGCCGCCCAGCATGAGCAGCGGCGTGATCGCCGCCGGCAGGAAGCTGGTCAGCAGCAGCGCGACGGGCAGCAGGATGAGCAGCTTGTTGCGCAGCGAGCCCAGCGCGATCTTCCAGATCATCGGCAGTTCGCGCTCGGGCGAGAAACCGGTCACATAGGTCGGCGTCACCGCCGTATCGTCGACCACCACGCCGGCGGTCTTCACGCTCGCCTTGCCCGCCGCGGCGGACGCATCGTCGAGCGACGCGGCGGCGAGCCGGGCAATCGCGGCGACATCGTCAAGCAGGGCGGCAAGGCCGGAAGCCATGGGCGGAAGTCCGAATCAGTTGGAAGCGCCTCTTCCCTGCCGCAAGTGCGAAGGCGTGGGAAGCGCTCTCATGAAAAAGGCGCGCCCGCCGCCCGCGTGAACGGCGAAGCCCTGGCGCCGCTCAGCCGACCGGCGGGAGCGTCCAGTCGATCGGCGGGCAGCCGTGCGCCTCGAGAAAGGCATTGGCCTTCGAGAAATGGCGGCACCCCAGGAAGCCGTTATGCGCCGAAAGCGGCGAGGGATGGGCCGCGCGCAGCACCAGATGCCGCCCGCCCGCGGCGCCGTCCCGCTCCCCATTCCCGCCGAGGCCCGTCACATGCGCCGCCTTGCGCTGCGCATAGGCACCCCAGAGCAGGAAGGCGACCGGGCTCTCCAGCGCCGCGACGCGCGCGATGACCGCGTCCGTGAACTGCTCCCAGCCATGATTGGCATGGGCGCCGGCCCTGCCCATCTCGACGGTCAGCACGCTGTTGAGCAGCAGCACGCCCTGCTCCGCCCAGTGGACGAGATAGCCATGGCCGGGCGGCGCGATGCCGAGATCGTCGCGCAGTTCCTTGAAGATGTTGACGAGGCTCGGCGGCGGCCGGACGCCGGGCGGCACCGAGAAGCAGAGGCCATGCGCCTGCCCGGGGCCATGATAGGGGTCCTGCCCGAGAATGACGGCCCGCACCTTGGGCAGCGGCGTCAGCGCCAGCGCGTTGAACCAGTCCTTGCCCGGCGGGAAGATGCGCGCGCCGGCCGCCTTGCGCGCCTGCAGGAAGCGCTTGAGCGCGGCCATATAGGGCATGGCGAATTCATCGGCGAGCGCCGTGCGCCATTCCGGGCCGAGCGAGGACGGGATGGCGGGGGGATCGTCGGCGGCGGGCATGGCCCCTGCCTATCGCGCGTCTCGCCATCCCGCAACGCGGTTTGGGCGACGCCGCGCCGTTCAGCCGATCTGGTCAGCCGATCTGGTTCCAGGCCTCGGCGATGTCGGCGATGAAGCCGCGCGCCTGCTCCATGGGCGTGGCATCGTTGGTGGCCGTGGCAGTGAGCGTCCGGCGGCGCGCCTCGCGATAGACGGTGGCGAGACTGGTCGCGATATCGCCGCCGCGTTCGAAATCGAGGCTGCTCTCCAGCGCGTGGAGGATGGCCAGCGCGCGGGTCTGGCGGTCCGTCGCCTTGTGCCGGTCCCCGCCCCGCAGGGCGAGCGCGGCGGCATCCAGCGCCAGCAGCAGCTCGTCGAACAGGATGCGCACGAGCTGGTGGGGATTCGCCCCTTCCACGCGACTGCCCGTATCCACCGCCGAATAGCTGCGCAGTGCCTTGAGCGATGTTTGACCCATATACATTTCGTCTTATCCCCGTTTGTCCTGTGTCGCCTCGTGCCGCGCCGGTCTCAGTCGCCGGAATTGTTCCAGGCCGCGATCTGCTGCTCGAGATAGGATTGCGTCGCCTTGAACTGCAGCAGCCGCGTCTGCATCGCGCTGTAGGTCTTGGTGAGCTGGTCCGAATAGGCCGAGCGCTGGTCGCTCAGCTTGTCGAGCTGGTCCTGCAGCGATTCCTTGAGCTTGTTGTAGGTCGCGGTCGAGCTGGCGAGCGGCCCGTCCGTGCCGTTGAGATAGTCGGTGATGCTCTTCAGCGCGCCGGCGATGCCCGGATTGTCCGTCGTCTGCACGGTCGGGTTGAGCATGTTCGTCACCCCTTCCGGGTCCGCCGCGAGCGCATCCGCCAGCCGGTCCGTGTCGAGCGAGAGCGTACCGTCGCGATTTGTGGAGACGCCCAGATCGTTGAGCGTGCGATAGGTGCCGGTCGAGGCCAGCGGCGTGCTGACCAGCTTCGCGAGCCGGTTCGACATCTCGCGCATGCCGGAGTCCGCCGTCAGCAGACCCACGGTGCTGCCCGAATCCGTCGTCGAGGTCGCGGTGTTCAGCGCGCTCTTGAGATTATTATAGGCCGAGACGAACTCCTGGACGAGATCGTTCATCGTGCTGGTCGGCTGGTTGGTGGCGATCGTCACCGTCGTACCCGGCGCCGCGCTGTTGAGGTCGATGCGCAGATAGGGAATGGCCGTCGTCACCTGATTCTCGGCAAATTCCATGTCGACGCCGTCGATGGCGATCTGGGCATTGCCGGCTTCCTGGGTGCGCGACAGGGTCCCGGTCGAGCCATCCCAGGCGAAGCGCTGCAGGTCGCTGTCCGCATCGCCGCCCGCGGTCAGCGTGAAGGCATTGTCCGCCCCGGTCGCGCCCTTGAGCACCAGCCGCGCGCCGCTCTGGTCCGTCACGATCGAGGCCGTGACGCCGGCCCCGCTCTTGTTGATCGCCGAAGCGAGATCGGCCAGCGAGTTCGCGGGCGAGGCGAGCGTGATGTCGTAGGTCTCGCCGCCGATGCCGAGCGTCAGCGTGCCCGTTCCGGCGACGGCGCTGGCGGCGGTGAGCGCGGACGACTGGAGCACCTGCCCCGCCGCGAGCTGCTTCACCTCGATCTGCGCGGGCAGGCCGGTCGGCGTGCCCCCCGTCATTGCGCTCACCGTGACGATCGTGGCGTCGTTGGAAACCGGCTCACCCTTGTAATCGCTGCTCTTGAGCAGTTCGGTCAGGGCGTTGGAAAAGGTATCCAGCGCGCTCTTGGCCGAGGCCAGTGCCGAAATGCGCGCGTCGTTCGTGGAAACGCGCCCGTTGACGTTGCTTTCCTTGGGGTCGAACGCGGCTGCGGTGAGACTGCTCACCAGATCCGCCGTGTTGATCCCGGAGCTGAGGCCGAGCGCGCTGCTCAGCGAGTCTGCGACATTGGTTGTCATGGCCGTCCCTTTCAGGCCATAGAACGGCGTGCCGTCCGGCCGGTTTAGGCGCTCATGTCGAAAAAGCGGGCAAGCAGGGCGGCAAGGTCGCCCGCGCCACCGTCATCCGGCAGGGCGAACCGGACGGCGACGAAACCGGCGCGAGCGGCCACCGCGACATTCTCCGCCCTGTCGTCGATGAACAGGGTGGTCGCCGGATCCAGCCGCCCGTCGGCCAGCAGGATGCGAAAGAAGGCGGGGTCCGGCTTGGCCGCGCCCAGGTCGCAGGAATAATATTCGCGATCGAACAGGGCGTGATAGCCCAGCGTCCGCGACATGAACCGGGCACGGATCGCTTCCTGATTCGAAGCGATGGCGCACCAGATGCCGGCAGCGCGCAGCCTGGCCACAAGCGCGAGCACGGCCGGCTCCGGCGTCATGCCGTGCCAGCCGGCGAAGAAGCGCGCGGGATCGAACGCCAGACCGTGCGCGGCGAGGATGGGGGGCAGCAGGTCGGACAGGCGCGCCGCGCCGGTCAGGGCGGGCTGCTCGGCGGCATGGATGGCCTCATACAGCGCCGCGCTGTCCGCCGGCAGCGCGCCGAAGGCCTTGCGCAGCCGCTCGGCATAGGGCGCGGGACGCTGCACGACCCCGTCGCCATCGAACAGGATGGCGCGGATGGCCATGGTCAGCGCCGCTTGACCGGGCCGCGCCGGCTCGACGTATGGCGGATATTGGCGGGACGGCCCTGCCGCCCGCCCGGCCGCCCCGCGCCGGGGCGACAACGATCGCGCGGCATGGCCAGATGGCTGGCGCCTTCCGGCAGCTCGAAGCGCAGCGCGCCGGAAATGGGATCGGCCTCGACGATGCGCAGGTCGATCCGGTCGCCCAGCGCATAGCGTTCGCCCGTTTCCTCGCCGACCAGCGCATGCTGCACCTCGTCATGGCGGAAGCGCTCATGGCCGAGCGTGGAGACCGGCACGAGCCCGTCCCCGCCCAGTTCCTCGACCGTGGCGAAGAAGCCGAAATTCTGCACGCCGGTGATGCGGCAGGCCATGATCTCGCCGACATGAGCGGAGAGGAAGGCGGCGACATAGCGGTCGATCGTCTCGCGCTCGGCCTCCATGGCGCGGCGCTCATACTGGCTGACGCGCTCGCCGATGGGCGCGAGGTCGGCAATGTCCTCGGCGGAAAGGCGCGTGTCCTTCGGGATGCTCCGATCCTTCGGCGCGGGCAGTTCAAGGCCGTAGGCACCGACCAGCGACCGATGCACCAGCAGGTCCGCATAGCGGCGGATCGGCGAGGTGAAGTGCGCATAGCTGCCGAGCGCGAGGCCGAAATGGCCGAGATTGCGCGGGCCGTAATAGGCCTGGGTCTGGCTGCGCAGGATCTGCTCCATGATGAGCGGCCGCTCCGGCGCATCGGCGGGCACCTGCGCGATGATGCGGTTGAAGGTCTTCGTCGTGATGACCTGGCCGAGCGCGAGGGGAATGTCGAACGTGTCCAGATAGTCCTTGAGCGCGGCCAGCTTCTCGCGGCTCGGCGGCTCGTGGATGCGATACATGACCGGCGCCTTCTTCGCTTCCAGCGCTTTCGCGGCGGCGACATTGGCGGCGATCATATAGTCCTCGATCAGCCTGTGCGCGTCGAGCCGCTCGCGGATGGCGATGCTGACGATGCGGCCCTGCTCGTCCAGCACCACGCGGCGCTCGGGCAGGTCGAGGTCGAGCGGATCGCGCGCGGCCCGCGCCTTCTCCAGCAGGCGCCAGCAGGCCCAGAGCGGCCTGAGGGCGGTCTCGACCAGATCGACACCGTTCGGGCTGAGCGAAGTCGAAGCCTTGTTCTGAGCGGCGGCGAGGAGACCTCGCTCCACTCGGTCGGGCCCTTCGACAAGCTCGGGGCGAACGGTGCCGGGGCTGGCAAGCGCCGCATCCATCGCCGCCTGCGCCTGCTCATAGGGGATGTTGGCCGCCACGCGGATGATCGCGCGGGTGAAGCGGAAGGCCCTCACCTTGCCGGCACGGTCGATCGTCAGGTGGCAGGCCATGGCCGCCCGATCCTCGCCCGCACGCAGCGAGCACATGTCCGAGGAGAGGGCGTGCGGCAGCATCGGCACGACGCGATCGGGGAAATAGACGCTGTTGCCGCGCTTCCTCGCCTGCCGGTCGAGCTGCGAGCCGGGGCGGACATAATAGCTCACATCGGCGATGGCGACGATCGCCCTGAAGCCGCCTTCATTGGCGGGATCGTCGTCCGGCGACGCCCAGACCGCATCGTCGAAGTCGCGCGCGTCGACGGGATCGATGGCGACGATGGGCAGGTGGCGCAGATCCTCGCGCTCATCCGGATGGAGGGGCAGGTCATGGACCCGCGCCGCCTCGGCTTCCGCCTCCTCGGGGAAGTCGTTCGGAATGCCATATTTGTGGATGGCGATGAGGCTGAAGCTGCGCGGCTGGAAGGGATCGCCCAGCACATCGGTCACGCGCGCGGTGATGCGCGGCGGGCGGCCGGTCTTCTCCGCCAGCACGAGATCGCCGGGCACGGCCTCGCCATGCTCGCTGATCGGCGTCTCGCGGCGGATGCGCTTGTCGACCGGGCGCAGCACCAGCTTGCCGCGCGCGTCCTTCGCCACCACGCCCAGCATCTGCTCGGCGGCGCCCGCGAGCTTCTTCATGGGATGGGCGACCCAGCCATGGCCGGCCTGCTCGGTGCGCGCGAGGATGCGGTCGCCCACGCCCAGCGCGCCGCGCCGGCCGCGCTCGATGACGCGCAGCTTCGGGACGGGATGGCCCTCGGCTTCCCAGCGCTCGGGCACGGCGATCACCTGCCCGCCCTCGGCATCGACGACGCGCAGCACGGTGACCTTGGGCACGCCGCCCATCTGGTGGAAGGCGCGCGCCGGGCCGATGTCGATCAGCCCCTCGTCCGCCATGTCCTTCAGCAGCGCCTTCAGGGCGATCTTCTCGTTCCCCTTGAGGCCGAAGGCACGGGCGATCTCCCGCTTGCCGGCCGGCGTGTCCGACGCGGCGATGAAATCCAGCACCTGCTGGCGGGTCGGGAGACCGGCCGGCTTCACGCGGGCGGGCTTTTTCGGGGATGGCATGGAGGCGATATAGGACGTGGCGGCGGGGAAGGGAAATGGCATGAGCCCATGAGCCCGCCCGCCGCCCGGTTTGACATGCCGGAGCATGGCGGGCAGGATTGCCCCTCCTTCCCCTTCACGAACAGGAGCAATGACCGGCCCGCGGGGCCGGCTGGACCATGTCATGACCGATCCCACGCGCTTTTCCGCCGCCTTTCCTTTCCTCGACGTTCCCTTCCTCAACAGCATGCCGCCCTGGGGCGAAACGCTGATCGGCCTCGCGATCCTGCTGCTGGTCGCGGCCTTCGTGAACTTCGTGGTCAAGAAGATCCTGCTGCGGATCGCGCTGCATATATTGCCCTATGACGGGTGGGCGATCGACACGGCGGTCACGCGGATCGTGAACATCCTGCCGGCGATCATCATCACCCACGGCATCCCGCTGGTGCCGCACCTGCCGCAGGCGGTCGTCACGGTCACGCAGAATGTGGTGGGCGCCTTCGTCATCCTGACGGTCGTGCTGGCGCTGAGCGCCGCGCTGAGCTTCGTCAACCAGCTCTACCAGCAACGGCCCGGCGCCGCGAACCGCCCGATCAAGGGCTATATCCAGGTGCTCAAGATCGTCCTGTTCGCGGCAGGCGCGATCCTCATCATCGCGGCGCTGATGGACCAGTCGCCCGCGCTGCTGCTTTCCGGCCTGGGCGCCATGGCCGCCGTGCTGCTGCTGGTCTTCAAGGATACGATCCTCTCGCTCGTCGCGTCCGTCCAGCTCACCTCCAACGACATGCTGCGCGTGGGCGACTGGATCGAGATGCCCCAGCTCAATGCCGATGGCGACGTGATCGACATCGCGCTGCATACGGTGAAGGTGCAGAACTGGGACAAGACGATCACCACCATCCCGACGCACCGGCTGATCGAGCAGAGCTTCAGGAACTGGCGCGGCATGGCCGAATCGGGCGGGCGGCGGATCAAGCGGGCGCTGCTGATCGACCAGACCAGCATCCGTTTCCTCACGCCCGAAGAGGAGCAGGACCTGCGCCGCTTCGCGCTGATCGAGGATTATCTCGCGGCCAAGCAGGCCGAGCTGGACGACTGGAACCGGCAACTGGCGAAGCAGGGGCGCGATCCGGTGAATGGCCGGCGCGTCACCAATTTCGGCACCTTCCGCGCCTATGTCGTCGCCTATCTGCGCGCCCATGCGCGGATCCGCGAGGACATGACCCTGCTGGTGCGGCAGCTCTCGCCGACACCGCAGGGCGTGCCGCTGGAAATCTACTGCTTCACGACGACCACGGCCTGGGGCGAGTATGAGGATATCCAGTCCGACATTTTCGATCATCTTCTGGCGGTGATGGACGAATTCGGCCTCGGCGTGTTCCAGGAGCCGGGCGGACGCGACCTGCGCGCACTGGGCAATCCGCCCGGCCTGCCGCGCACGGAAGATCGCGCAGCGCCGGCGAAGCGCCATCCCGCGCCGGTCGAATGACGGTGGCCCCGCGGCCGCGCCGGGCCGTTCAGGCGGCGGACAGGCGCGGTGTGGAATGATCCGGACCCGGTCCGATCATGAACGGGGGAACCGGATGATGATCCTCGCAGCGACATTGCTTCTCGCGAACGGCGCGGCAGCCGCGATGCCGCCGGACGGCGCGTCCGGACAGGGCGCGGCGGTCTGCCAGTCGACGCGGCCGCAATCGGTCGACGACCGGGACCGCCCGGATCCGCATCGGCTCGGCCGGGAACCGCGCGCCAACCAGATTCAGGCGGTCGTCTGGTCCGAGCAGGGCTGCGTCAAGCCGCGCGTGGTCCGCGAGGATGTGGGGCAGGCGCCGGGCTTCTGAGCGATCGCGGGACGGACGGCGTCCCGCGCGGCTATCCGAATGCGGGTCTTGCCGCCCTGGGCGCTCCCTTCGCAGGAGCACCTCACTGTCTGGATGAATGGCAGTCCTCAAACGGGCAACCTCGTGCTCCTGCGAAGGCAGGAGCCCAGGGCGCACCGGCGCCGCGTCGACAGCGGCAACCCGAACCCGGCCCCGACCCGGCAGCGCCCCTCAATCCCGCAGCAGGTCGTTGATGCCGGTCTTGGCGCGGGTCTGGGCGTCCACGGTCTTGACGATCACGGCGCAATAGAGGCTCGGGCCGGGCGTGCCGTCCGGCAGCGGCTTGCCGGGGAGCGCGCCGGGGACGACCACGGAATAGGGCGGCACCTCGCCCGTGAAGACCCTGCCCGTCGCGCGGTCCACAATCTTCGTCGACTGGCCGATGAACACGCCCATGGAAAGCACGCTGCCCTGCCCCACGCGCACGCCTTCCACCACCTCGGAGCGCGCGCCGATGAAGCAGCCGTCCTCGATGATGACCGGGTCCGCCTGCAGGGGTTCCAGCACGCCGCCGATGCCGACGCCGCCGGAGAGATGGACGTTCCTGCCGATCTGCGCGCAGCTCCCCACCGTCACCCAAGTGTCGACCATCGTGCCCTCGCCGACATAGGCGCCGATATTGGTGAAGCTGGGCATGAGGATGACATTCTTCGCGATATGGCTGCCGGCGCGCACGATGCTGCCCGGCACGGCGCGGAAGCCGGCGGCGCGGAACTCGGCTTCCGTCCAGCCGGCGAACTTGCTCGGCACCTTGTCCCACCAGTGGCCGGCGCCCGGGCCATTGTCGATCAGGGCATTGTCGTTGAGGCGGAAGCTGAGCAGCACGGCCTTCTTGAGCCACTGGTTGACCTGCCAGCCGCCCGCATGCCCGGGCTCGGCGACGCGCGCCTCGCCCGAATCCAGCAGCGCAAGCGCCCGGTTCACCGCGCCGCGCACCTCCCCCATGGTGGCGAGGCCGATATTGGCGCGATCCTCCCAGGCGGCGTCGATGGTGGCGATCAGGCTGGCGTCGGTCATGATATCCTCTCGGGTTTCGCGCGGTCTGGCGGACGCGGCCGCCTTAGTCGCAATCGGCGCGCTTGTGCACCCCCGTATGCGCGCGACCGATCGTGAGAATTCGAACCATTGCCCTGTGCGTCCGCACGGACTAGGCGGCTATGCATGGGGCCGGGCCATGGGGCGCCGCGGTCCGTCCGGCGCCTATTCAGGAGAGAAAGAAGATGAGCCAGATCACGTTGAGCCAGGCCAATGCTGTCATTGCCGGCGCTTTCGCCAAGGGTCGGGACCTGGGGCTCAAGCCGCTGAGCATCGCCGTTCTGGACGCCGGTGGGCATGTGATCGCTTTCCAGCGCGCGGACGGGGCCTCCTTCGGCCGGCTGCAGATCGCGAGCGGCAAGGCGGCCGGCGCGCTGGCGCTCGGCGTCTCCTCGCGCAAGGTCGGCGCGATGGCGGAGGAGCGGCCCTGGTTCGTGGGCGCCTTCGCGGCCTCCGCACCGCACGGCGTGATCCCGGCGGCGGGCGGCGTGATCGTGGTGGATGCGCATGGTACGCCGATCGGCGCGGTGGGCGTCACCGGCGACACCTCCGACAATGACGAGGCGGCGGCGCTGGCGGGCATCGCGGCGGCCGGCCTCACGGCGCAGGGCTGAGCAGGAGCAGGCTGGATGACGGACATGGTGACGCGCGCGGGCCTCTCGGTCGCCCGTGAACTGGCGGATTTCATCGAGGATGCGGCGCTGCCGGGCACGGGACTGGAGGCGGACGCCTTCTGGGCCGGCACGGCCGCCATCTTCGCGCGGTTCGCGCCGCGCAACAGGGCGCTGCTGGCAACGCGCGACGCCATCCAGGCGAAGATCGATGCCTGGCACGCGGCGCGGGCCGGCCAGCCGATCGACGCGGCGGACTATCAGGCATTCCTGCGCGAGATCGGCTATCTCGTGCCCGAGCCGGCGCCGTTCGAGATCGGATCGGACAATGTGGACGCCGAGCTTGCCACCATGGCCGGCCCACAGCTCGTGGTGCCGGTGCTCAATGCGCGCTTCCTGCTCAATGCCGCCAATGCCCGCTGGGGCAGCCTTTACGATGCGCTCTACGGAACGGACGCGCTCCCCGGCAAGGCAAAGGCCGGCGGCTATGACGCGGCGCGCGGCGCGCAGGTGATCGCCTGGGCCAAGGCGTTCCTCGACCGCACGGTGCCGCTGGCCAGCGGAAGCTGGGCCGATCTGGGCGATCCTTCGGGCGGCATCGCGCTCCGCGATCCTGCCCAATATATCGGCAAGAGCGCGAAGGGCAGGCTGTTCCGCCACAATGGCCTGCATATCGACGTGGTGTTCGATGCGAATCACCCGATCGGCAAAACCGATCCGGCGGGCATTGCCGACGTCATCCTCGAATCGGCCCTCTCCACCATCGTGGACCTGGAGGATTCGGTCGCGGCGGTGGATGCGGCGGACAAGGTGGCGGCCTATGCCAACTGGCTGGGCCTGATGAAGGGCGATCTAGAGGCGACGTTCGAGAAGGGCGGGCGCGGCATGACCCGCGCGATGAATCCGGATCGCGTCTATGAGGGGCCGGATGGCGCGCAGGTCGTGCTCAAGGGCCGCAGCCTGCTGTTCGTGCGCAATGTCGGCCATCTCATGACCACGCCGGCGGTGACGCTGGCGGACGGGAGCGAGGCGCCGGAGGGCATCCTCGACGGCATCGTCACCAGCCTGATCGCGCTGCATGACCTCAAGGGGCAGGGCCGGTATCGCAACAGCCGCACCGGCAGCATCTATATCGTCAAGCCCAAGATGCACGGGCCGGAGGAATGCGCCTTCACCAACGATCTGTTCGACGCGATCGAGGACCTGCTGGGTCTGGCGCGCCACCAGCTCAAGGTGGGCGTGATGGACGAGGAGCGGCGCACTAGCGCCAATCTCGCGGCCTGCATCCATGCGGTGAAGGACCGGGTGGTGTTCATCAACACCGGCTTCCTGGATCGCACCGGCGACGAGATCCACACATCGATGCGGGCCGGGCCGATGATCCGCAAGGGCGACATGAAGGCATCCGCATGGATCGGCGCCTATGAGGACCGCAATGTGCAGATCGGCCTCGCCTGCGGCTTCTCGGGCCGCGCGCAGATCGGCAAGGGCATGTGGGCGGCGCCCGACCGCATGGCGGACATGCTCGCGCAGAAGATCGGCCACCCGAGAAGCGGCGCCAACACCGCCTGGGTGCCCTCGCCCACGGCGGCGACGCTGCACGCGACCCATTATCATGACGTGGACGTGTTCGCGCGGCAGGCCGAGCGGGCGAAGGAGCCGGTCGCGTCGCTGGACGCGCTGCTCACCGTCCCGGTCTCGCCCGGCACCAACTGGTCCGACCGGGAAGTAACCGAGGAGCTGGAGAATAATGCGCAGGGCATATTGGGCTATGTGGTGCGCTGGGTGGATCAGGGCGTGGGCTGCTCCAAGGTGCCGGACATCCACGACATCGGCCTGATGGAAGACCGCGCGACGCTGCGCATCAGTTCGCAGCATATGGCGAACTGGCTGCTCCATGGCGTGTGCGGCACCGCGCAGGTGGAAGCCGCCTTCGACAAGATGGCCGCCAAGGTGGACGCGCAGAATGCCGGCGACCCCTTCTATTCGCCCATGGCCGGCCATCTCGGGAGCCTGGCCTTCCAGGCGGCGAAGGCGCTGGTGTTCGAAGGCGTGGCGCAGCCCAATGGCTATACCGAGCCGCTTCTCCATGCCTATCGGGTGCGGGTGAAGGCGGCGGCGGATTGAGCCGGGGCACGCACCGCGAGACGCATCGTTCGGCCCGGGGCGGCTGGCTGCGCGCCGCGGTGCTCGGCGCCAATGACGGCATCGTCTCCACCGCCAGCCTCATCATGGGCGTGGCGGCATCCGGTGCGCCGCGCGGCGCGATACTGGTCGCCGGCACGGCGGCGCTGGTCGCCGGCGCCATGTCGATGGCGGCCGGCGAATATGTGTCGGTCAGTTCGCAGGCCGATGCGGAGGCCGCCGATCTCGCGACCGAGCGGCACGAGCTGGCGACCGACCCCGCCTATGAGCTGGACGAGCTTGCGGGCCTCTATCGTGCGCGCGGCGTCGATCCGGCGACCGCCCGGGCCGTCGCCGAGCAACTGACCGCGCATGACGCGCTTGCCGCCCACGCCCGCGAGGAGCTGAACATCAGCGACCAGACCGCCGCGCGGCCCATCACCGCCGCCATCGCCTCGGCCGCGATGTTCACGGCCGGCGCGGCGCCCACGCTGATGTTCGCCGCGCTTCTGTCCCAGGCCTGGATCATCATGGGCGAGGCGATCGGTTCGCTTGCCTGCCTGGCGCTGCTCGGCTGGGTCGGCGCGGTGACGGGCGGGGCGCCGGCCTTGCGGCCGGTCGGGCGGGTCACATTCTGGGGCGCCGCGGCCATGGCCCTGACGGCGGGCATCGGGCGCCTGCTCGGCACGGCGGTTTAGGCGCGGGCGACCTCCCGCCATTTCGCGCGTTGCCCGGTGCCGGCGGACTGGTATGCAGCCCGGACTCCATCATCGACCGGAGAGACCGGCATGTCCTCCGCCGACTATACTGTCTATGCGCCTGCCCGGCCCTATTTCGACCTCGTGCGCGGTGCGCTCGGCGACCTTGTCGATGGCGCGCATTTCTTCGACATCGTGGATGAGCGGATCGACTATGAAGTCCGCTACGCCTTCCCCGGCTGGCCGCGCGTCATCCATGGGCGGAGCGCGCTCATGGAGCAGTTCCTGGCCTATTGCGCCAATATAGCGCTCGATGCGGCGGACCATCTGATCGTGAACAGGGTGGACGGCGGGGCCGTTATCATCATCGAATATGAGCTTCGCGGCAGGATCAACGCTACGGGTGCAGCCTATGAGAATCGCTTCGCCTCGGTCATCGAACTGGCCGGGCGGAAAATCGTTCGATGGCGCGACTATATGGATTCCCTCGCGGCATGGACCATCCTGACGGCCGGACGTTCGTGAATTCTTGACGGCGCCACGGCATGGCAACCCCGGGTCCTGTCCTGATCGACGGCCCCGCGCGCCATATCGCTTCGAGAAAATGGTGCTGCCGGTGAGGATTGAACTCACGACCTCAGCCTTACCAAGGATGCGCTCTACCACTGAGCTACGGCAGCACGACCGGTCCGGAACGGGCCCGGATGCCGGCAAGGCCGCGCCTATGGCCTTGCCATGGCGAACTGTCAAGGCGACTTGCCGTCCCCGGGCGGGATTCGCTAGGCGGATGCCATGAGCGACGACAGGAACGAGCGCGAGCGCCGACTCGCCGAAGCCCTCCGCGCCAACCTGCGCCGGCGCAAGGGTCAGGCGCGGGACCGAACGGCGGCGGTCCCGTCCGGGGACGATGGCGCCGCGCCGGCCGGGAAGCGGCAGGCCGAGGACTGATCCCGGCACCGGCGCGCCGGCAAGGCCCGCCGTACGATCGGTCCGGTTCGCCTCGATCATTTCACCGGATCATCGGTTGCGCGGCGACGCCCCGGAACGACACCCGCACCGCAGCATGAGCGTCACGCGATCGCGTCGGCCACCGGACGGCAACCATCGATCTTGACATTGTTCGTTCGATCGAACAGAAAACGTCATGGCCAGCCAGGATCTCTCCGCGCGGATCGTCGCGGCGGCGCTCGAGCAATTCGGGCGACTGGGTTTCGATGGCGCGAGCACGCGGGACATCGCGCGCGCGGCCGGCACGGCGATGTCGTCTATCACCTATCATTTCGGTGGCAAGCAGGGCCTGTACGTCGCCTGCGCCGATCATATCGCGGAGATCGTCGCCGAGAACCGCCGGCCGGTGGTCGAGGCGATCGCCGCCGATCCGCCGACGTCCCCCGAGGCCGCGCGCGCGGCGCTGATCATGCTGATCGAGAATCTCGGGCGGCTGATGCTGTCGCCCCGCTCGGCGACCTTCGCCCAGTTCATCGTGCGCGAGCAGCAGCACCCGACCGAGGCGTTCGAGCGCCTCTACGCGCGCATGATGCGCCCGGTGCTGGAGACGGCGCTCCTGCTGATCGGCATCGCGCGGCCATCGCTGGCCGATGCGGAGCGGCGGGCGCTGCTTGCCAATGCGGTCGGCATGGCGCTGGTGCTGCGCCTCGCGCGCGCCACCGTCAGCCGCATCATGCAGGTCGAGACTCTCGATGAGGCGACGGCCGACCTGCTGCTCGCCAGCCTGCGCCGCAATGCCCTTTCCCTGCTGAAGGAGCCTGCCCCATGACCCGCAAGCGCCTGATCCCGATCCTTCTCGTCGCCATGCTCCTGATCGCGGCGGTCGCGACGCACGGCTTCGGTCTCTGGCCGAAGGCGAGCGGACCGCTGACGCTTTACGGCAATGTCGACATTCGCGAGGTCGATCTGGGCTTCCGCGTCGGCGGCCGCATCGCGCGGATGCCCGTGGAGGAAGGCGCGCATGTGAAGGCGGGCACGCTGCTCGCGCAGCTCGACAGGGCCTCGATCGACAGCGCGGTGGCGCGGGCGGAAGCGCAGGCGGCGCAGGCGCGGGCGGAACTGCTCAAGCTGGAGCATGGCAGCCGGCCCGAGGATGTGGCGCAGGCGCAGGCCCGCCTTGCCGCCGCGCAGGCCGCCGCCGCCGATGCCGAGCGCGACTATGCCCGCCGCGCGCCGCTGGTGGCGCCGGGCGCGATCAGCCGCGACATCTGGGACCAGACGGTGGCCACGCGCGACCGCACCCGCGCCCAGCTTGCCGAGGCGCGCGCGGCGCTGACGCTGGTGCGCACGGGTCCGCGCATCGAGGATATTGAAGCCGCGAAGGCAGCGCTGCAGGCGGCGCAGGCAGCCCGGGCGAGCATCGATACCGATCTGGGCGACACGCGCCTGCTCGCCAGCCTCGACGGGACGATCCTCACGCGCGCGCGTGAACCGGGCGCCATCGTCCAGCCGGGCGAGACCGTCTATACGCTGGCCATAGACCGGCCTCTGCGGGTGCGCGCCTATGTCGCGGAGGGCGACCTCAGCCGCGTCGCGCCCGGCATGAAGGTGACGGTGACGGCGGACGGCAACGACCGCGCCTATCATGGCACGATCGGCTATATCGCCCCGCGCGCCGAGTTCACGCCCAAGACGGTCGAGACGAGCGACCTGCGCACCGATCTCGTCTATCGGCTGCGCATCATCGTGGATGACCCCGACGGCAATCTGCGGCAGGGCCAGCCTGTCACGGTGCAGCTCGCCGACGAGCGGTCCAGGGCGCGCTGAGCGATGCGCGGGCGCGCGCTTCCTTTCCCGCACAGGGCGGCAGCGCGCGACGGCGAATGCCGGAGGGCTGGCGCATGACCGCGCCCGCCCCCCGACCCGTCGCGACGGCCACCGGCATCGTGAAGCGCTTCGGGGCGGGTACGCCGGCGCTCGACGGGATCGACATCGCGATCCGGCCGGGCAAGGTGACGGGGCTCGTCGGGCCGGACGGGGCGGGCAAGACGACGCTGATCCGCATCCTCGCCGGCCTCATGACGCCGGATGAAGGCGCGGTGTCGATCCTGGGCGGCGCGCCGGCGCAGCGGCTGGACGCCATCGGCTACATGCCCCAGCGCTTCGGTCTCTACGAGGATCTGACCGTCCGCGAAAACCTCCTTCTCTACGCCGAACTGCGCGGTCTGCCGCGCGACCGGCAGGAGGCGGTCTTCGCGCGCCTGCTGGACTTCACCGATCTCGTCCGCTTCCAGAGCCGGCCGGCGGGCAAGCTCTCGGGCGGGATGAAGCAGAAGCTGGGCCTGGCCTGCGCGCTCGTCAGCACGCCGCCGCTCCTGCTGCTCGACGAGCCGGGTGTCGGCGTCGATCCGATCAGCCGGCGCGAGCTGTGGGCCATGGTCGCGGAACTGACGAAGGAAGGCATCGGCGTGCTCTGGTCGACCGCCTATCTGGACGAGGCCGAGCTTTGCGACGAGGTTTCCCTGCTGAGCGAGGGAACGCTGCTGTTCTCCGGCCCGCCGGCGGACCTGACCGGCGCGGTGGCGGACCGGGTGATCCGCGTGACCGGCTTTTCCGAACAGCGGCGCATCGCCCTGACGAAAGCGCTCGACCGGCCCGACATCATCGACGGCACGCTGCAGGGCCGCGCGATCCGCCTTCTCGCGCGGGACGGCGCGCGCGTGCCCGATGCCGCCGCGCTGGACATGGGACCGGAGACGAAGGTCGAGCCGGCCGCGCCGCGCTTCGAGGATGGCTTCATCGAGAAGCTGGGCGGCGGGCCGAAGGGCACGAGCGCGCTCGCCGCCGCCTATCGCGAGATTCCGCCGGGCGACATGCCGGCGATCGAGGCGCGGGGCCTCACCCGACGCTTCGGCGATTTCACGGCGGCGCGCGATGTGAGCTTCACCGTGCCGCGCGGCCAGACCTTCGGCCTGCTGGGGCCGAATGGCGCGGGCAAGTCGACAACCTTCAAGATGCTGTGCGGCCTGCTGACGCCGAGCGCGGGCAGCGGGTCCGTGGCCGGGCACGACCTGCGCCGCGCGGGCGGACAGGCGCGCGCATCGCTCGGCTACATGGCGCAGAAATTCTCGCTCTATGGCGATCTATCGGTCGCGCAGAATCTGGATTTCTTCGCGGGCGCCTATGGCCTGGCCGGCGGCGCGGCGCGCGAGGCGATCGAGCGGGTGGTCGGGATTTTCGAGCTGGACCCGCACATGAAGCGCAATGCCGGCGCGCTGCCGCTCGGCTTCAAGCAGCGGCTGGCACTCGCCTGCGCGGTGCTGCACCAGCCGCCCGTCCTGTTCCTCGACGAGCCGACCTCCGGGGTCGATCCGGTCATGCGGCGGGAATTCTGGACGCATATCAATGGCCTCGTCCGCCGCGGCGTCACCGTGCTTGTCACAACGCATTTCATGGACGAGGCCGAATATTGCGATCAGGTGACGCTCATCTATCGCGCGCGGCAGATCGCCAGCGGACCGCCCGATGCGCTCAAGGCGCGCGCGGCCGAGCTGACCGGCGCGCATGATCCCACGATGGAAGATGCGTTCATCGCACTCATCGAGGCGTCGGACGCGGCACGCGACGCGGCGGATGCGGCATGAGCGGGCGCGAGGACACGCCGCTTCGGGATGCGCCGCAGGGCTCGCCGCGCCGACGCCTGAGCGCGCTGATCGTCAAGGAATATGCGCAGATAAGGCGCGATCCCTCGACCTTCCTCATCGCCTTCGCCATGCCGATGCTGCTGCTCTTCCTGTTCGGCTATGCGGTCTCGCTCGACCCGCGCGACACGCGGATCGCGCTGGTCATGCAGGATGAGAGCGCGCCGGCGGCCAGTCTTGCCCAGGCCTATGTCCGCTCGCCCTATTTCAGCGTGACGATGCTGCGCGCGGTCGAGCCGGCGCGCGCGCTGATGGCGCGGCATGCGATTCGCGGCTTCGTGGTGATCCCGCCCGATTTCGGGTCGAGCATGGCCAAAGGCCGCCCCCGGCCGATCCAGATCGTCACCGACGGCACCCAGCCCAACCAGGCCACGCTGGTCGCCAATTATGCCGAGGGCGTGCGGGCGAGCTGGATGCTCGGCCGCTTCTCCGAGGCGGGTGTGCGCGGGGCCGGCCCGCCGATCGATGTCTCGCAGCGCGTCTGGTACAATCCTGCGCTCAAGAGCCGCTTCTTCCTCGTGCCCGGCGCCATCGCCGTGGTGATGACCATGATCGGCACGCTGCTCACCGCGCTCGTCGTCGCGCGCGAGTGGGAGCGGGGGACCATGGAGGCGCTGCTGGCGACCCCGCTGCGCATGACCGAATTCATCGCCTCCAAGGTGGTGCCCTATTTCCTGCTCGCCATGGGCTCGATGGCGCTCTGCACGATCATTGCCGTCACCATATTCGGCCTGCCCTTCCGGGGATCGGTCTTCGCGCTCGTGCTGATCGCCGCGGCGTTCCTCATGCCCGCGCTCGGCCTCGGCCTGTTCATCTCCTCCGCGACCAGGAACCAGTTCGTGGCGAGCCAGGTGGCGCTGCTCGCCTCCTTCCTGCCGACCTTCCTGCTCTCCGGCTTCATTTTCGAGATTGCGTCGATGCCCTGGCCGATTCGCCTGCTCACTTATGCGGTGCCGGCGCGCTATCTCATTCCCTCGCTGCAGACCGTGTTCCTGTCCGGCGACATCTGGCCGGTCATCCTGCCCAATATCGGCATCCTGCTGCTGTTCGGCCTGGTCTTCTTCTTCCTCTGCTTCCGCGCGACGCGGCGGAGCCTGGACGCATGACCCGCCTGCGCGCCATGATCGTCAAGGAGCTGTGGGCGCTGCTGCGCGATCCCAAGTCGCGCATCGTGCTGATCGTGCCGCCGCTCATGCAGCTCCTCATCTTCACCTTCGCGACCACGCTCGACGTGCGCAATGTCGAGATCGGCCTGATCGACCGCTCGGGCGGCGTCCATGCGCGCGAGCTGGTCGCGCGGATCGAGGCGAGCCCGCAATTCCGGGGCATCGTCCCCCTGCCCTCCACAGGCGCGATGGAGCAGGCGATCGACGACCAGAAGGTCATCGCGGCGCTCGTGATCGAGAGCGATTTCGACCAGCGAATCGCGCGCGGCGAACGCGCCGGCATCGGGCTGGTGCTCGACGGGCGCCGGTCCAACGCGGCGCAGATCCTCGGCGGCTATGTGAGCGCCATCGCCGGTGAATATGGCGCCGAACTCTCGCCGCGCATGGCGCAGCGCGCGGGCGCCAGCGCCGTCACCCACTGGTACAATCCCAATCTCGATTTCAAATGGTTCACCCTCCCCTCGCTGGTGGCGGTGATCGTCTCGGTGGCGGGTATCGCCATCACCTCGCAGGCCGTGGCGCGCGAGCGCGAGCTGGGCACCTTCGACCAGCTCATGGTCTCGCCCATGCGCGTGCACGAGATCCTCATCGGCATGATGGTGCCGCCGCTGCTGGTGGGCATGGTGAACGGCATCCTGTTCCTGCTGGTCGCGCGGTTCGGCTTCGGCGTGCCGTTCACCGGCTCCTTCCTCATGTTCCTCGTCGCCATGTTCTTCTATCAGCTCGCGCTGATCGGCATCGGCCTCATGGTCTCCTCGGCCTCGCTCACCCAGCAGCAGGCGTTTCTGGGCTCTTTCGTGGCGACGGTGCCGCTGATGCTGCTCTCGGGCTATGCGGCGCCGATCGACAATATGCCGGACTGGCTGCAGATCGTCACCTATGCGGACCCGATCCGCTATTTCCTCATCATCGTGCAGGGCCTGTTCCTCAAGGCCATGCCCGCCCCGGTCGTCTTCCACCAGCTCTGGCCGCTCGCCGTCATCGCCTGCGTGACGCTCGGCGCGGCGGCCTGGCTGTTCCGTGCCCGAATGGAGTGATGTCCATGACCGTTCCGACCTTCCCGCAACAGCATGGGGGCCCGCGCGGGCGCCGGGGAGCCGTATCGGCCGCGGTGCTGCCGCTGCTGCTGGCCGGTTGCGCGCTCGGGCCGGCCTACCAGCCCCCGGCGCCGCATGTCGGGGACGGATGGGTCGCCACGGCGCAGAAGGGCCCGGTCGATGCGGGCGCATGGTGGCGCGATCTGGGCGACCCGCTGCTCGACGGCCTGGTCGACGAGATGCTGGCGGGCAATCCGGACCTGCGCGAGGCGCAGGCGCGACTCGCCGAGGCGCGCGCCAACCGTGACGCCGCGCGGGGCGGCCGCCTGCCCGAAGCCTCGGCGAGCGCGAGCGGCAACGAGAATGTGCTGAGCAGGAACGGACAGATTCCGATCGGCGCCATCCCCGGCTTCGCACGAGACTTCCCCCTGTTCGACATCGGCTTCGACGCGAGCTGGGAGATCGACCTGTGGGGCCGGCAGGCGCGCACCGTGGACGCGGCGCAGGCGCGGGCGGAAGCGGCGGCCTTCTCCGTCGAGGGCACGCGCCTGCAGCTCATCGCCGAGCTGGCGCGCGCCTATGTCGATCTGCGCGCGGCACAGGCCGATGCCGTCACGGCCCGGGCCATGCTGGCCGCGCGCGCCGAGATCGCCGATCTGACCGACCTGCGCCGCCGCAGCGGGGAAGCGAACCAGCTCGAACAGGACCGTGCCCGGGGCGCGGCCGAGACGGCCCGGGCGACGGTGGCAAGCAGCGACGCGGCGGCGCGCGCCGCCGCGCTGCGGGTCGCGCTGCTGGTCGGCAAGGCGCCGGCCGTGATGCTGCCCCGGCTGGAGCCGGCGGCGGCGATTCCCGCGCGCCCTGCGGCGGTCGCGGCGGGCCTCCCGTCCGACCTGCTGCGGCGCCGGCCCGACATCCGGCAGGCCGAACGCACGCTTGCCGCCGCCACGGCCGACATCGACGTGGCGCGGGCCGATCTCTTCCCGCGCCTGTCCCTCTCGCTTGGCCTCGGGCAGCAGGCGCGCGCGATCGGCGACCTGGTCGACGGCGACAGCACGCGGCTGCAGGCCGGCGGCGGGCTGTTCTGGCCGATCTTCAACGGCGGCCGGGCGCGGGCGATGGTGCGCGCCGCCGATGCGCGGGCGCAGGGTGCGGCGGCCCGCTATGATGCGGCGGTGCTGGGCGCGCTTTCGGACAGCGAAGGCGCGATCAATCGATTCGACCGCGCCCTCGTCGCGCTCGCGGCGGCGCAGGCGGCCGCAGCGCGGGACGAATCGGCGCTCGCACTGGCGGGCATGCGCACGGCGGCGGGCGAGGATGACCGGCTGGCACTGGCGCAGGCCCGGCTGTCCGCCCTGGCCGGACGACAGGCGCGCGATCATGCCCGGGCCGACGCCGCCGATGCCGCCATTGCCCTGCACAAGGCGCTGGGCGGCGGCTGGAACGCCGAGTCGCCCGCCGGACACACGCGCTGAACCGTCGCGGCCCCGCACGCCCCGGCCGCCGTCCGATCGCCGGGTTGCATGCCACGGGACCGAGCCCGCGCGCGCCTGACGCGGAAAGGTCGGATTCATGACGATTCGCGGGATTCCGCGTGGGTCCCGGTTCATAGTTAACTCGAATAAAATATAATGAAATCAAAATCATATAGGGCGGGATCGGCGATCCTGCTGGAATCCCTAGGTCAAGCTTTTTATTTCAGATTTTTGACATGGCGCGGCCTTGATCGGGGGGCGTGAGACTGTCAGTAAACATCTCAGGCAGGGCCCGACTCATGGCGCTGTCACAGCATGCGAGCTTAGCGGAGCAGACATGAGAACGCCCATGTTCTCGTGAGGGGGTCGTTTCGTTCGTTCGCGCCGCTTGGCGTGATCACACGAATTCGGGGACAAGCGAGGGTCAAGACACGACAATGAGGCAGGACGTAGGTCAGCAGCGCCTGAACATGCCGACGGAGCGGGATGGGGAGAGCCACGGGGACATGGCCGGCGGTGCGCCGGAACAGGCCGCGCTGAGCGAGGCCTGGGAGCAGATCCGGGCCGGCTTTCGCCGTTCGCTCGGCGCGCGGCCCTACGAACAGTGGATCCGGCCCCTGTCGATCGGCAGCCTCTGCCCGCTGACCGGCACGCTCGAACTGGCCGCGCCATCGGAATTCTCGGCCGGCTATGTCACCAGCAATTTCGCGGCGCATCTGGCGCTCGCATGGCGCGCGGCCGGTGTCGGCGTGCGCGATGTCCGGATCGTGCGGCGTGTCGGCGCGCCCGAGGCGCTTGCGGTGGCGGCGCGGCCGGTGCCGCAGGCCGTGTCCATCGAGGCAGCGGATGCCCGGCGCCGGACGGGCCGGTTCCAGCCGCGCCACCTCTTCGCCGATTTCGTGACGGACGAAACCAACATGCTCGCCTGCTCGGCCGCCAGGGCCATGGCCGGCGCGGTGCGGCCCCAGTTCAATCCGCTGTTCATCCACGGGCCCACGGGCTTCGGCAAGACGCATCTGCTGCACGCGATCGCCGCGGCCTATGGCGAGACGCTCGGCGAGGCGGCCGAGGCCCAGCCGATCCTCTACATGTCGGCCGAGCGCTTCATGACGGATTTCGTGGCGGCGATTCGCGCCAACGACACGAGTGCCTTCAAGGCCCGGCTGCGCGCGGCGCGCATGCTGCTCGTCGACGATATCCAGTTCATCTCCGGCAAGGGCCAGACGCAGGAGGAATTCCTCCACACGATCAACGAGCTCATCGATTCCGGCGCGCGCATCGCGATCGCGGCGGACCGTTCGCCCCAGCAACTGGGCGCGATCGATCCGCGCATCCTCTCGCGCCTGTGCGGGGGGCTGGTCGCGGACATCCTGCCGGCCGGCGTCGCCCTGCGCACCCGCGTGCTCGAGGCGCGCCGCGCCAGCGCGCCGGTGCATGTGCCGGACGAAGTGATCACGCTGCTCGCCCAGTCGATCCGCACGAGCATCCGCGAGCTCGAGGGCGCGTTCATCAAGCTGGTGGCCTATGCCCAGCTCGTCGACAAGGCGATCACCGTCGAGCTCGTCCAGTCGATGCTGGCCGATGCCATGCGGCACGGCGTGCGGCGCATCACTATCGACGAGATCCAGAAGGTCTGCGCCGCCCATTATCGTATCGACGCATCCGAGATGCGCTCGCGCCGTCGCGCAAGGGCCGTGGCGCGGCCGCGTCAGGTGGCCATGTATCTGGCCAAGAAGCTGACGCCCCGCTCGCTGCCGGAGATCGGCCGTGTATTCGGCGGACGCGATCACACGACGGTGATCCATGCGGTCCGGACGATCGAGGCGATGCGGCTCGACAATCCCGAGATGGATGCGGACATCCGCGCATTGCAGAAGCAGCTCGAGGGCTGAACGGGATCGCGCCCTTCGGAGTGGATCTTCCTGTTCACGCGGAGACGCGGAGCGCGCGGAGAAGGATGAGTTGCGCCAGGGGCGCGCGCCGATCGGCCGATGAACCATGCGCCGCGCCTCCGTTCCGGCGTCGGGGCTTCCCTTCCGCCTTTTCCTCCGCCTTCTCTGCGCTTCTGCGCGAAACCGATGTTCGCCCTTGCCCGAACGAACGAACGAAAACCCCCGTCGGGGGACGGGGGCTTCGCATGGCCGGTCCATATCGAAAAGTTGTGACCCCCGGCATTCTGGGGACTGTCGAATGCCGGGGGCCAAACGATCGGCGTTGGTGGACCAGTACCGCCGCCGATCGAAGGCTTGTCCTGACCGCTTAGCGGAGGAGGCTCAGCACGCCCTGCTGGCTCTGGTTGGCCTGGGCCAGCATCGCGGTCGACGCCTGGCTGAGGATCTGGTTCTTGGCGAGGGCCGTGGATTCGGCGGAGAAGTCCGCGTCCTCGATCCGAGACCGTGCATCCGACAGGTTGGTGACCGTCGTGTTGAGGTTGTTGATCGTTGCTTCGAGACGGCTCTGCACGCCGCCCAGCGTGGCGCGCGAGGACGAGACCTGATTGATCGCCGTCTCGATGAGGTCGAGCGCGTCCGAAGCCGTGCTGCCGTCGCTGTCGTCCCAGCCGGTCAGGCCGGTGTCGAGGCCGAGCGATTCGAGGTTCACGCCGTCGATCGACAGATCGACCGTCTCGCCGGCATTGTTGCCGACCTGGATCTTGACCTGGACCGGATCCGTGCTCGTGGTCGAGCCGTTGAGCAGCGAGATGCCGTTGAAGCTGGTGCGCTCGGCGATGTTGGTGATCTGCGAGCTCAGCTCGGTGACTTCCGCCTGGATCGCCTTGCGGTCATCCACGCTCACCGTGCCCGAGGACGCCTGGACGGCCAGCTCGCGCATGCGCTGCAGGATGTTCGAAACTTCGCCCATCGCGCCTTCCGCGACCTGCGTGACCGAGAGGCCGTCATTGGCGTTGCGCATGGCTGCGGAGAGGCCGCGGATCTCGGCGGTCATCTTCGTCGAGATGGCGAGGCCGGCGGCATCGTCCTTCGCGGTGTTGATGCGCTTGCCGGTCGACAGGCGCTCCATCGCCTGGCTGAGGCCGATATTGGCCTGGTTCGACGCGCTCTGCGCACGGATGGCGGAGATGTTGGACGCAATAACAGTCATATGAATTCCCTTTCCCGCTTTCGGTTGGGGTCGCTGCCCATCAGGCGGTGGCGGCCTCGAACCCGAGAACGGACAGGCGCCGCGGAACTTTAAATCCGGCGGAAAAATTTCGGTTTCGCGGTGCTTGCGAACGCTGCCGGCATCATGGCACCGCTCGAAAATTCCAGATAAAATCATTATAAAACAAAATATTGTATGGAATCAGGGCGGAAACGCCATACCGGCAGATCATTGCCGATACAGCGGCAAGGGATAGCCATGCTTAACGTTATGCTAAGCATTTTCGGTAACATGAGACCTATCGAAGAGGGGGGTAACGGCTCGGGGGAGCCGCGCTTCTGAAAATTGGGGGACTGCCCATGTTGCCTGTCGACATGAGCCAGCGCGTCCACCGGCTGCTGCCGGACCTGACCGCCTGGCTGGACAACGCCTGTTTCACGGTTCGTACCGTCGCACCCGACGTGCCGCGCGGCAAATCGACGCCACGCATCCTCCTTGCCGAGGAAATCGCGCATGCCACATGCCGCGACCTGCTGATCGAATGGCGCGAGGGCCGGCCCCGGCTGATGCGGGCCGCCAACGGTTTCCCCGCCCGCATCGCTTTCGGCGCGCGGGACAAGGCCATGGCCTTCGCCCTCATCGCCGAGACCCTGCGCCCGGCGCGCATGCCGGCGGTGGGTGACGAAAGCAGCGCCATGCTGATGCGCCTCGCCACCCGCATCGCGGCGAGCGACGCCACCGTGCTGGTGCAGGGCGAGACCGGCACCGGCAAGGAAGGCATCGCCCGCTTCCTGCACGACATGAGCACGCGCGCCGACAGGGATTTCATCGCCGTCAATTGCGCGGCCCTGCCCGAGACGATGATGGAAGCCATGCTCTTCGGCCATCGCAAGGGCAGCTTCACCGGCGCGGGCGCTTCGTCGGACGGCCTGTTCCTCGCCGCGGACGGCGGCACGCTGTTCCTCGACGAGATCGCCGAGCTGCCGCTGGCCCTGCAGGCCAAGCTGCTGCGCGCGCTGCAGGAAGGCGAAGTGCTTCCGGTCGGCGCCACGCATCCGGTGCCGGTCAATGTCCGCGTCATCGCCGCCTGTAACCGCGACCTGGCCCTCGAGGCCGAGGCCGGCCGGTTCCGGGCGGACCTCTACTGGCGGCTCAACGTGATGCCGCTGCACCTGCGTCCGCTGGCCGTTCGGCCGGGCGACATCGCCGCGATCACGGCATCGTTCCTTCTGCGCCATCAGGGACAGGACACGCACGCAGGCTTCGCCTGGCCGAGCGCCGCCGCGCTCGACCGGCTCTCCGGCCATGGCTGGCCGGGCAATGCCCGGGAACTCGGCAATGTCCTCCAGCGCGCCATCGTGCTGCGCGAGGGCGAAGGGATCGAGGTGAGCGACCTCACCATGGCCGGCGGCCCGGCCCTCGCTCCGTCCACCCCGCCCGCGGCGATGCCGGCGCGCCTGCAGGATGTCGCCCGCGCCTCGGCGATGGACGCCATCCGCGCGGCGCTGCGCGACACGGGCGGGCATCGCGCCCGCGCCGCCCGTCTGCTCGGCATTTCGGAGCGCACCCTGCGCTACCGGCTCGCCGAGATGCGTGACCTGGCGCTGGCCGTCTGAGCAGGGGAGGGCCGGCAATGGCAGGACTGTCCGTCGATAATGTGCTGGCGCTGCGCCAGTCCATCCTCCAGCGCAACAACGCGCTCCAGAATGCCGCGAGCGGCGTCGCCGGAAGCGGCGGCGCGGGCGGCGCGCAGGGTCCCGGCGGCGCCGATTTCGCCCAGGCGCTGCGCGCGGCCGTGCAACAGGTCAACGGCCTGCAGGAAGCCGCCGGCGATGCAGCCGCGGCCTTCGAGCGCGGCGACACCACCGACATCGCCGCCGTGATGCTCGCGAAGCAGCAGGCGTCGATCGGCTTCGAAACCACCCTTCAGGTCCGCAACAAACTGCTGTCCGCCTACAAGGACATCATGAGCATGCCGGTGTAACCTAGATGAGCGACACCAACCTCACCACCACATCCTCCGGCCAGGCGCTCGCCACGACCGGGCGCCCGTCCCTCTCGGGGGGCTTCGCCGGTGCCGGCGGCATGGAGGGGCTGCGCCTGCGCTTCACCGGCTTCCTGCGCCAGCCCGCCGTGCAGCGCAGCCTGCCGATGGTCGGGCTGCTCGGCGTCGTCGCGCTCGCGGGCCTGGCCTGGCTGGCCCTGCGCGAGCCGCCCCAGCGCGATCTTTTCCGCGGCCTGCCCGACGCCGATCAAGCGGCGATCGCGGAGGCCCTCACCAAGAGCGGCATCGGCTACGACTTCGACAAGTCGAGCGGCGCGATCACCGTCTCCGAGGACGATTATTTCAACGCCAAGATGAAGCTGGCGGCCGCCGGCCTCCCGCACAGCGCGCCCGATGGCGACACGCTGATCGACTCCATGCCGATGGGCGCGAGCCGCGCGGTCGAGGGCGAGAAGCTGCGTACCGCGCGCGAGCTGGACCTGGCCCGCACGATCGAGGCGATCGACGCGGTGCAGTCCGCGCGCGTGCACCTCGCCGTCGAGCCGCCCAGCATCTTCGTGCGCGAGCGCTCGCGCCCGACCGCATCGGTGATGCTCCAGCTTGCCGGTGGCCGCACGCTGTCGGACAGTCAGGTCGAGGCCATCGTCCATCTCGTCGCTTCCTCCGTGCCGGACATGGCGCCGGAATCGGTCTCGGTGGTCGACCAGAATGGGCGGCTGCTCAGCAACGCGACCGGCGACGGCGCCGGCACGGACCGGCAGATCGAGCTCCAGTCGCGCATCGAGGAGCGTTACCGGCAGGCGGTCACCGCGCTGCTGACGCCCATCGTGGGCGCGGGCAAATTCTCGACCGAGGTCCATGCCGAGGTGAATTTCGCCGAGCGGCAAGCGACCCGGGAGACCTATCCGCAGGACGAGGCGCGGCTGCGCAGCGAGACGGGGAGCTGGAATGCCGACGTGAATGGCGCCGGCACGTCGGTCGGCGGCATTCCCGGCGCGCTCCAGGCCGCGCCGCCGCCCAATCCGGCCGCGCCCGGGGCACCGCCGCCCACGCAGCAGCAGGTCCAGCAGCAGCAACAGCAGCAGGCGCCCGCGACGCCCGGCGAACCGCCCTTCAAGACCGCCGAAACCTTCAACCGCAATTTCGAGCTGGGCCGCGAAGTCTCCGTGACGCGCGACGCGGTGGGCACCGTCAAGCGCCTGTCGATCGCCGTCGCGCTCGACAATGGGCCGGACGGCAAGCCGCGCACGCCGCAGGAAATCGCCGCGCTGGAAGCACTGGTGAAGGGCGCGATCGGCTTCGACCAGACGCGCGGCGACGTGGTGGCGCTCTCCTCGCGCAAGTTCGTGGACGCCGCGGCGCCGGGTGCCGACGTGCCCTGGTATGAGGCGAGCTGGGTGCCGCTGGTGGCGCGCAATGTCTCGGCGCTGCTGGTGACGATGCTGTTGCTGCTGGGGATCGGCCGGCCGCTGCTCAAGCGCTGGACCGCCGTCAAGGCGCAGCAGGACGAGGCGCAGGCGGAGATGAGCCAGCAGCTCGGCGCGGAGATCAAGGCCGAGCTGGGCCGCACGGCGGCGCACGACCCCGCCCGGCCTGTCACGCTCGACATGATCAGCGCCACTCACGACTATACGGACCGCGCCGCGCTCATCCGCAATTTCGTGAAGCAGGACCCCGATCGCGCCGCCCTGGTCGTGCGCGATCTCCTCAAGGATGGAGCCAAGGCCGATGCCTGAAGCCGACAGCATGTCCCGCATGAGCGGCAGCGCGGCGGCGGCCGTCCTGCTCATGCTCTTCGACGAGGATGAAGCGGCGCAGATCCTCCAGCGGCTGGAGCCCGAGGAAGTCCGCCAGCTCGGCTACGCCATGTACGAAGTGGCCGATGTCGAGGTGCAGGAAGTCAACAGCGCGCTCGACAGGTTCGTCACCAAGGCCAGGGGCCGCACCACCGTCGGCTATGGCGCGACCAAGCATATCCGCGGGGCCATGCAGAAGGCGCTGGGGCCCGAGCGGGCCGACACGGTGCTGGCGCGGATCACGCCGCCCACGCGCTCGACCAAGCTCGCCATGCTCAAATGGATGGAGCCGGCGGAAGTCGCGAGCATCATCGAGCTGGAACATCCGCAGATCATGGCGATCGTGCTGGCGCACCTCGAGCCCGGCGCCGCGGCCGCCGTGCTCCAGCTCCTGCCGACCGAGGTGCAGGAGGATGTGGTCTATCGCGTCGCCACGCTGGGGCCGGTCAGCATCGAGGCGCTCGACGATCTGGAAGCGCTGATCGAGAGCCGCTCGGCCGAGCACAGGTCCGGCGCGGCGACCACGCGGCGCGGCGGCGCCAGCGAGGCGGCCGCGATCATGAACAATGTCCGCAAGGACCATGAGCAGCGCATCATCAAGGCGCTCAACAAGCGGGACAAGGTGGTGGCCCAGTCGATCGAGGACGAGATGTTCATCTTCGAGAATCTGCTCGATCTCTCGGAGAAGAATCTGGGCACGCTCATGCGCGCCGTCGACGCCGGCATTCTCGTGGTGGCGCTCAAGGGCGCGAGCGAGACGCTGCGCACGAGAATCCTCGGCTGCATGTCGCAGCGCGCCGCCCAGTCCATCGCGGACGAGATGGAGGAGCGCGGGCCGATGCGCCTTGCCGAAGTGCTCGAAGCGCAGAAGCAGGTGATCGCCGAGGCGCGGCGCATGGCGGACGAAGGCACGATCATGCTGGGTGGCCGGGGTGACGACTATGTCTAAGGTCTGGCAGGCGCGGGACATCGGCATGGCGGCCTCGATCCGCGGCTGGCGCGAGCTTGGGGATGCGGCGCGGCGCGGCGGCGGCTTTCGCGCGCTCTACAGCGAGGAGCAGGTTTCCCGGCCGTGGAATGTCACGAGTCCGGCCGAGCCGACCCGGGCCGAGCCGGCCGAAGAGACGGTCGATCCGATCGAGGCGGCGGCGCGCGAGGCGTTCGTGCAGGGCTTCCAGGAGGGCGAGCGGCTGACCCGCGAGGCGGCGGACAGGGACAATGCGGCGCGGCTCGCGCTGGCCGAGGCGATCGGCCTGGTGGCGCAGGCGGGGGAAGGCACGCTCGCCGCGCTGCTCTCGGAAGCGGTGATCCGGCTCGTCACGCAGATCATCGGCGAGGCGCCGATCGACGCGGCGACGCTCCAGGCGCGCTGTGCGGCCGTGGCCGCCTGCATCGACAGCGACGAGGCGCGCGCGGTGATCGAGGTCAATCCGGAGGACCTGCCGCTGCTGGAGATGGAGCATGTCGGCGTGGCGCTGGCGCCCAATGCCGATCTGCCGCGCGGCTCCGTGCGTCTCGCCACCAGCGATGGCTGGGTGGAGGACGGGCCGGATGTCCGCCTGTCCCGCCTCAAGGCGATGATGGACGATATGGAGGGCCGGCTGTGAGGCAGGCCCGGATCGATCAGGCGAGCCGGCTGCTCGACCATTTTCAGGTGACGAACCGGGCGCCGCGCCATGTCGGCCGGCTGGTCGGGCTGGATGCCGGCATGCTGGAAGCGACCGGCTTCTCCCGGCCGATCGGCGCGGGCGCGAAAATCCGTGCCGCCGACGGCCATCAGGTGCGCGCGGAGGTGGTGGGCTTCCGGGGCCGCCATGCCGTGCTGGTGCCGCTCGATCAGGATGCGCCGCTGGAGCATGGGGCGCGCGTGGAGCCGGACAGCGCGGCCAACATGGTGCAGGTGGGCGACGGGCTCATCGGCCGCGTCATCGACGCCATGGGCCAGCCGCTCGACCGCAAGGGGCCGGTGATCGCCAACGGCCAGTGGCCGCTGGGCGGCGTGCGCGGCAATGTGCTCGACAAGGGGCGCGTGCTGCGCCGCTTCGACCTTGGCGTGCGCGCGGTCAATGCGCTGCTCACCGCCGGGCGCGGCCAGCGCATCGCCATCGTCGCCGGATCGGGCGTGGGCAAATCCGTGCTGATGGGCCAGATGATCGCCGGGACGGAGGCGGACATCATCGTCGCGGGCCTCATCGGCGAGCGCGGGCGCGAGGTCAGCGATTTCCTCGAGACCAAGCTGGGCGGGGCGATGCGCGCGAAGAGCGTGGTCGTCGCTGTGCCGGCCGATCATCCGCCGGTGCTGCGCCTGCGCGCCGCCGCGCGCGCCACCGCCATCGCCGAATATTTCCGCGCGCGGGGCAAGCAGGTGCTGCTGCTCATCGATTCGCTCACCCGCTGCGCGCATGCCCAGCGCGAGATCGGCCTGTCGCTCGGCGAACCGCCGGCAATGAAGGGCTATCCGCCCTCGGCGCTCTCCCTCATCCCGCGCCTGGTCGAGCGGGCCGGGGTCGACACGCGCTCGGGCGGGTCGATCACGGCGCTCTACACGGTGCTGGCGGACGGGGACGATACCGACGATCCGATCGTCGACACGGCGCGGGCCATCGTCGACGGGCATATCGTGCTCTCGCGCCAGCTTGCCGAACAGAGCATCTTCCCGGCGATCGACGTCGGCAAGTCCCTCTCGCGCGTGATGGCGGACATCGTGGATGACGAGCATCTCGCCGCCGCCGCCAATTACCGGCGCCTGTGGGCGGCCTATGAGGAGAATCGCGATCTCATCCTGATGGGCGCCTATCGGCCGGGCAATGACGCCAATATCGACGAGGCCGTCCAGCGGCGCGGGGAACTGCTCGATTTCCTCCGCCAGTCCACCAGAAGCACGGTGGGCATCGCGCAGAGCGTCGCCGATCTCACCGCGGCATTCGGCCGATGAGCCGCGCGATCGAACAGCGCAAGCGGCTGCTGCGCGTGCGCGGCGTCCAGCACAGCCAGGCGGTCGTCGCGCTCACCCATGCCCGCGACGAGGCGAGCCAGATCGCGAACAATGCGCAGCGCCTCGCCCGTGTGCGGGAGGAGCTGTTCGGGGTGCCGGGTGTCACATCTGGCGCGAATCTTGCTTCGAGTCGGGAACTGGCGAGTCGCCTCGAGCGCGCCGGGCGGCAGCTCGACGGTGCGCTCTACGATGCGCGCAAGCGCGTGGACCAGCGCGACGCCGAGCGCATCGTGGCGGATCGGGATCGCGAGATCGCCGAGCGCCTCAGGGACAAGGCCAAGGCCGCCCGCGAGGCGCGGCGCGAGGCCAGGCTGGCGGCTCTGCCGAGCTACCGGCGCATGCAGAACAGGGGACCGGACGAATGATCAATCTGGCGGCTTTGGTAGGGAAGATCACGGGACGCGCGACGTCCGCCGACGCGGCGGGCGAGAAGGGTGTCGCGACGGGCGATGCCTTCGCGGCGCTGGTGCGTTTCGCGGCCGACAGCGCGCCTGCGGCGAAGCAGCCCGATCTGCGTCTGGTCGTCGACAATGACACGGCGCAGGCGTCGAACGGTGAGGCCGAATTGCCGGTTCCCACCATGGATACGCTGCCGGCGACGATCCTGGCGCCCGAAGCGCTGGGGACCCTGCCGGCCTCGCCCTATGCCCAGCCCCCGCTGACGCCGGTGGCGGCCCATCTCCCCGATACGCCGGTGGGGCCCGCCGCGGCACAGGCCGGCGGCGCCCCGCCCGCGGCGCTTTCTCCGACCTCGGAGGGCGATGAGGCCGGGGAACCGGCCGCGCAGCAGACGCCGGGCGATGGTGATGGCGACACGGCTGTCTCGGGCGACGACAAGGCCGGCCTTGCCACGCCGCTCGCCACCGTGCCTGCCGCGCTCGCGGTGCTCATCGCTTCGCAGGCGGCGCCGACCGGAGCAGCTCCGATCGAGTCCGGTGATGCCGTCGCGGCGACGCTGCCCGGCACGACAGGCGATCAGGCCGGCGCCGCCACGACGCATCCGGCCCGGCCGGACCGCATCCTCCGCAATGGCCCGCAACTGCCGGCATCGCCGGGCGAGACCGGCCAGCCCGTGGTGGCCGGGTCCCTCCCGGACATCATCGCCACGGCACAGCAGCAAAGTGCCGGGTCCATGGTCAGCGGAAGCACCGGCTCTGGCCCCGCCGCATCGGCGATCCAGCCTTCGGGCAATCCATGGCGCGCCTATCTGCGCCGGCATGACGCGGGCGAGGGAAGCGGCGAGATCGACTCGCTGGCCGGCGCCTCCGGCTCGTTCCGCGCGGCGGCCTTCCCGTCCGGAACATCGTCCGGGACGGTGACGGCAGACGCCATGCCGACGGAATTGCGGGAGGCACTCGCAACCCTGCGTGATGCAGGGCAGCTCCGGCAGCCGGCGGCGGCCTTCGCCGCGCCCGCCCGGTCCTTCATCGCGCCCGGACAGACGGGCAAGGGGCAGGCCGATGCGCTTTCCCCGGAGGACACGGCGGATACGACGAGGCTCACTGCTTCGACCGACCAGAGCGGAACGGACGGCGTGGCGCAAGGATCCGCGCCACTCGCGCCGACGACGGACATGCCCGCCGCGGCGGAAGCCTTCCGCGCGGCCACGCTCCCGCCGGTGACGACCGACCGGCAGGGGCTTGCCGCGACCACCGCGTCCGGCCTCGCGCCGGCCGGCGGCAGCACGGCCGATGCGCTGGGCGATCAGGTCATCGACATGGGCGTTTCGGGCCAGTGGATCGACCGCATGGCGCGCGAGATCACCACGCTCGCGCAGGGCGGCGGCACGAGCCGCTTCGTGCTCAATCCGCCCCATCTCGGCCGGCTCGATGTCGAGGTGGCGCTGGACAGCGACATCGCCCATATCCGCATGACCACGGAGACCGACGAGGCCGCCCGGCGTCTGCACGAGGCGCGGCAGACAATGCAGGCGGACAGCCGCGTGGCGGCGCTGTCGATCGGCAGCTTCACCGTCGAGAAGGCCCATGGCCAGCAGGATGCCGGCCGCGACCAGAGCGGAGGCCAGCGGCCCGCCGGCGACATGGCCGGCCAGGGCGCGGGCACGCAGGGCCAGGCCCATGCCCGCAGCGGCGGGGACCGGAATCAGCAGCAGCGCGGCGACTGGACGAACCGGTTCGCGCGCGAGGACATCAGCGGACAGACGGGCGCGGACATGCCGGCCACCGGGCGCGAGAGCGGCCCGGGCGGCGTGCGCTTCGCCTGAAGGACCCTTGAGGGAGCAGAACAATGAGTGACCCGGCGGACAAGGCAGGCGCCAGGAAGGGCGGAGGCAAGAAGAAGCTCATCATCCTGCTGGGCGGCATCCTGCTGCTCGGCGGCGGCGGCGCGGCAGCGGGATTCTTCGCAGCGGGATCGATGCACCATGGCGGCGCACCGGCGGAGGACCCCTTCAAGCCCCGGCTCGTGCCCAAAGGGGGCGATCCGGAAGCGATCGCCAACGAGTGGATCGCCAAGGCCAAGGAAGCCGGCGAAGGGGCCGGGGCGCCGCACGATGGCCATGGCGTCGATCTGCCGCGCCCGCGCGATCCGTCCGCCTATCAGGCGACCTATTTCCAGATTCCGGCGCCCTTCACGACGAACATGGCGGACAGTTCCGCCTTCGCGCAGATCTCGATCGCGGTCTCGACCTATTATGATTCGCGCGTCATCCAGGCGGTCCAGGCGCATGAGCTGGCCATCCGCTCGGCCATCCTGATGATGCTCGCGCAGGAGCAGGAAGCCGTGCTCCAGACCCCCCGGGGCAAGGAGCAATTGCAGGCCAAACTGCTCAGGATCGTTAACGATACGCTCAAGGCGAAAACGGGATTTGGCGGGGTCGATAACGTTTATTTTACCAATTTCGTTATTCAGTAGCGGCGTGACCGGCGAGGGCCGGAGGGGGACGAACGCCGATGCAGGATGTGCAGCCATATGCTCTGGGACAGCAGGCCCACGCGCCCGCCGAGCCGATCGGCGGGCTGGATCGACTGAGCGATCGCCTCGCCCGGCGACTGCGCGCGATCATCGAGCCCTATAGCGGCGGCCGGCCGGGCGTCAGCGCCCGGCCGATCGACAATACCATGTTCATGATGTGGGACGCCTGCGTCCCCGCCTTCACCAGCCTGTCGCTCTATCGCATGCACCCGATCCGGGGGCTGGTGACGATCCGCATCGACGCCGAGCTGATCTGGCTGCTGGTCGATCGCTTCTATGGCGGCGTGGGTCCGCGCCACGCGCCCTCGCGCGCCGAATTCACGCCGACCGAGGCCCGGCTGATCGGCCGTCTGACCGACCAGATCGTCCATGCGCTGACCGAGACATGGGCGGACATCACGGCGCTGGAGCCCGTGCTGGCCACGCGTGAGACCAATGTCGCCCAGGCGCGGATCATGGCCGGCGATGCCGAGATCGTCGTGCAGGGCTTCGAGATCGATCTGGGCGAGCGCGAACGCCGGATCATCGATATCGTCTATCCGCGCGACGGCTTCACCGCGATCGAACTGCAGACCGCGGATCGCGGCGCGGATCATGGCCGGGAGACGACCGGTCTTCTCGATCCCGCCTGGCAGGCGCGGCTTGGCGCCCGGCTCGACGAGGTGCGCCTGCCCGCCCGCACGGTGCTGGCGCGGCCGAGTCTCAGGATGTCGGAGCTGGTGGCGCTCAAGCCCGGCGACGTCATCCCCATCACCATTTCGCGCAGCCTCCCCCTGATCGTCGGCGACCGCGTGTTCGCGCACGGCTCGATCGGCGAGCAGGATGGCTGCGCGGCTTTCATGATCGAAAAACTGGCCTGAGGACATTCACGAGATGAGCGACATGAGCGAAGCCCCCAAGATCGAGAGCGACGGCGCGGCCGACGCCGGGATGGGGCGCAATATCAGGCTGCTGTCCGACATTCCGGTGCGCATGTCCGTCGAGGTGGGCGCGACGCAGTTGCGCCTCGCCGACATCATGACGCTGGCCGAGGGCAGCGTCGTCCAGCTCGACCGGCAGGCCGACGAACTGCTCGACATCATGGTCAACGGCACGCTCGTCGCGCGCGGCGAGGTGGTGACGGTCAACGGGCGCTACGGTGTCCGCGTGGCCGAGATCGCCTCGGCGGAAATGCGGCTCGCCGGCATCGAGCGCCGCGCATGAGCGCGCTGGCCTGGTATTTTCTGAAGCTGCTCATCCTGCTGCCCATGGTGGGCGGCATGGCCTATGGCGCGCTGTGGCTGTGGCGCAAATATCAGCCCGGCATGATCGCCGGCCAGAACGCGCGCGCCGCCCGGCTGGTCGAGGCGCTGCCGATGGGCACATTCGGCAAGCTCGCCGTGGTGGAGTTCGAGGGCAAGCGGCTGCTGCTCTCGGTGACGCGCGGCAGGATCGAGAAGATCGCGGAGAGCGACGCGCGCCATGGGTGAGGAGCCTTCCCCTGTAAAAGCGGCATGGCCTCCTGCGAAGGCGGGAGCCCGGGGTGCGGCGGCGGTGCAATGTCGCCCTGTGCTCCTGCCTTCGCAGGCGCGCGCTGTCGGGCTGCCGGGGATCCTGCGTGGGCTGATCGGCGCGCTGCTGCTGATCTTCGCCGCTCCCACCATCGCCCAGCAGCAGCCCGCGCCGGCCCCGGCCGCGCAGCAGGCACAGGCGCAGGCACCCGGCACCGGCCGCATCCAGCCGGGCGCGCAGGAGGCCTCGGGCGGCCTCACCCGCGCGCTCGACGATATGTCCGGCGATGGCCGGCCGCTCTCGCTCTCGCTGCAGATCCTCGTCCTGATGAGCCTGCTGACGGTGCTGCCGTCGCTGGTGCTGATGATGACGAGCTTCACGCGCATCATCATCGTGCTCTCGCTGCTCCGTCAGGCGCTCGGCCTCGCGCAGACGCCGCCCAATCAGGTGCTGGTCGGTCTTGCCCTGTTTCTCTCCATGTTCGTGATGCGCCCGGCGATCGACCAGATTTCCGCCAGCGCCTACACGCCCTATGGCGAAGGCCGGATCAGCATCGAGGAAGCGATCGATCGCTCCGGCAAGGTGTTCCATGGCTTCATGGTCAAGCAGACCCGGCAGAGCGACCTCGCCTTGTTCCAGGGCCTCGCCAATGCGCCGCGCGTCAATTCGACGGCGGACATTCCCTTCTCGATCCTGCTGCCGGCCTTCGTCACGAGCGAGCTCAAGACGGCCTTCCAGATCGGCTTCATGATCTTCCTGCCCTTCCTCATCATCGATCTCGTGGTCGCCTCCACGCTCATGGCGCTCGGCATGATGATGCTCTCGCCCACCATCATCTCCATGCCCTTCAAGCTGCTGCTGTTCGTGCTGGTCGATGGCTGGGCGCTGACCATGGGCAGCCTCGCCGGATCGTTCGCGCAATGAGGGGACGATCTGTCCCTGGCTTCGGGAACAGCCATGCTTCCGCCCCGGCGGGAGGGGGGGAATAAGCCATGGAAAATGCGGATTTCTTCATCGCCCTCGCGCAGCAGGCACTGTGGATCGCGGCGCTCGCCACCGCCCCCATCCTGCTGCCGGCCCTGCTCTGCGGCATCATCATCGGCATGATCCAGGCCGCAACCTCGATCAACGAGGCCACGCTTTCCTTCGTGCCCAAGCTCATCATCGTGGGCGCGACGCTGGTGCTGTTCGGCAGTTCGATCCTGATGCTGATCGCCGATTTCACCCGCGAGATCTTCGAGCGGATTCCGGACCTGCTGGCATGATCGCACCCGGTTTCGCCGGCGTCGAGGCGCAGCTCTGGCTGTGGCTGATCGCGATGATCCGGCCCGGCGCCGCTCTCCTCGCCGCCCCCATCTTCGGGGCGGCGGCGGTGCCGATCCAGCTCCGCATCATCCTCAGCCTCGCCATCGGCATGGCGGCCCTCAACAGCGTGACCTTCCACATGCCGCCAGACGGCGTCGCCAGCATCGCGGGCATCGCGCTGGTGGCGAGCGAGGCGGTGGCGGGTCTCGCGCTCGGCTTCTCGCTGCAGATCGGCTATGCCGCCGCCTTCATCGCGGGCGAGACCATCTCCAATGCGATGGGGCTGGGCTTCTCCTCCATGGTCGATCCGCTGACCGGCCAGTCGACGCCCGTCGTCGGCCAGTTCCTCTCCGTAATGGCGACCTTCCTGCTGCTAGTCATGGACGGGCATCTGCTGCTCATCCGCTTCATCGTGGCGAGCTATCAGGCGCTCCCGCCGGGCGATCTGATGCCGGCGAGCGCGTTCGAGGCGATTGCCGCGTTCGGCGGCACCATGTTCGCCACCGGCGCCACCATCGCCCTGCCGGTCACCTTCACGCTCATCCTCGTGCAGCTTGTCATGGCGATGCTGGCGCGCACGGCGCCGTCGCTCAACCTGTTCGCGGTCGGCCTGCCCGCGACGCTGCTCGCCGGCCTCGTCCTGCTCGCGATCGGCGCGCCGGTGATCGGCGATGCGATCATGGCGGCGCTGCGGGGCAGCCTCGATTTCGCGCAGATGCTGTCGGGCGGCTGAGCCATGGCGCAGGAAGGGCCCGGCGGCGAAAAGACCGAAAAGCCGACAGCCAAGCGGCTGCAGCAGGCGGTCGAGAAAGGCGATATCCTCCAGTCGCGCGAACTGTCGACCGCCATGGTCGTCATGGCGGGCGTGGGCTGGCTGGCCGTGGCGGGGCCGACGCTCGTCGCCGCGATCCGCGAGATGCTCGCACAGGGCCTGCGCTTCGACAGCGGCGACATCAACGGCTTCGCGCCCGCCCAGCGCGCGGCGGACCTCATCGGCATCATCGCGCTGCCGCTCTGCGGGGTGCTGCTCGCGACGCTGGCCGCGGCCATCGCCGCGCCGGCCCTGCTCGGCTCGCTCGGCTTCCGCCCGCAGGCTTTCCAGCCCAAGCCGGAAAAGCTCAATCCGCTGACCGGCCTCAAGCGCATCTTCGGCGTGCAGGGCCTCATCGAACTGGTCAAGTCCCTCGCCAAGATCCTGCTGATCGGATCGATCGGCCTCTATCTGCTCTGGCAGCGGATGGACGCGATCCGCGGCATGGCGCGCACCGGCATCGAGCCGGCGATCAGCGAACTGGGTTCCATCTTCATTCTCGTCGCGCTGTTCCTGGCGGCATCGCTGTTCATCGTGGCGGGCATCGACGTGCCGGCGCAGATTCTCCAGCGCGGCAAGCGCCTGCGCATGACCAAGCAGGAAATCCGCGACGAGCACAAGGAGAGCGAGGGTTCTCCGGAAGCCAAGGGCGCGATCCGCCGGCGCCAGATGGCGATGCTCAACGGCTCGGTGCGCAAGGCGGTGCAGGAAGCGACGGTCGTGCTCACCAACCCGACGCATTTCGCCGTGGCGCTGCGCTATCACCCCGGGCGGGATGCCGCGCCGGTCGTGGCCGCGCGCGGCGCGGACGAGATCGCGGCGGTGATCCGCGAGGCAGCCGGCGAGCAGGGCCTGCCGGTGCTGCAATATCCCGAGCTGACCCGCGCCATCTACTTCACCTCGCGCGCCGGGCAGGAGATCGACGAGCGGCTGTTCATGGCGGTGGCGGCGGTGCTCGCCTTCGTGTTCCGCATCGAGAACCGCATGGCGAGCGAGATGGACCGGCCGCATATCAATCTGCCGACCGCGCTGCGCTTCGATGCCGACGGACGGAACATCATGAATTAAAGCTTAGCCGATCTCGTCCGTACTCTGTTCACGGGGACGCTCTAGCTGGTGAAATGCCATGAGTGAGTTCATTCCCCGAACCGAGCCGGTGGCGGCGGTAACGAGCGCGACGGAGCGCGGCGCGGCGCCCCTGCGCGTGCCGAAGGTGGAAGCGGGCACGGCGATTTCGGCCGACCGCAACGCCGATCCGCAGCTCACCGAGCAGTCCGCCACCACGGCAAGCTACGCGCAGATCAAGGAGCGCATCGCCTCGGTGATCGCCGGCCTGTATCCGCCCCGTGCGCCGGTGGCGCAGGCCGTGGCGGATGCGGAGAGCAGCATAGGCGCGCTCATGCCCCAGCCGGTCATCGTGCTGCCCATGCCGCCGACCGATCCGGACATGATCGCCTTCGTCGCGCAGGTCGCCCAGTCGATGGCGGAGCGCACGGCGCAGGCCCGCGTCACCCACGCCGGGCTGCGCGGGGCGACGGTGGAAGCAGCGCTGGTCTAGAGTCGATCCGCTTCGGATTGAATCGGATCGACTCTGCTTTTCCATGTATTTTCCATGATTTCCGAACCGGCGGATGGTTCCATCAGCCTCGAAATCACTTTAGAGCGCCCTCCGTTCCGGATAGACACAGCTTGTGCTCCTGCGCAGGCAGGAGCCAGGGCGCAAGGGCCTGCGGCTGGGCCCTGGGCTCCTGCTTCCGCAGGAGCACGGACGCCGTCTTACGCCGGGCGACGCTGGACCGTCCCCCCATGTCCGGCCCGCCGGCCGAGGCGCTATTCGTGATGGCGGCCGAAGTCCGGCGCGGCATCGTCCTGCCCTTCCTCGATGATCGAGCGGCGGACGGCGCGGGTCTTGGTGAAATGATCGAACAGCGTATCGGCATCGCCCCAGCGGATCGCGCGCTGGAGCTGGGTCAGGTCCTCGGTGAAGCGCTGGAGCATCTCCAGCACCGCATCCTTGTTGGCGATGAACACGTCGCGCCACATGGTCGGGTCGGACGCGGCGATGCGGGTGAAGTCGCGGAAGCCGCCGGCCGAATATTTGATGACCTCGCTGCGCGTCACATCCTCCAGGTCGCTGGCCGTGCCCACGATCGTATAGGCGATGATGTGCGGTAGGTGGCTGGTCACCGCCAGCACCAGATCATGATGCGCCGGGTCCATCTTCTCGACATTGGCGCCGATCCGCTTCCACAGCGCCTCGACCCGCGCGATGGCGACGGGGTCCGTGCCCTCGGGGGGCGTCAGGATGCACCAGCGGCCCCGGAACAGCGTCGCGAAGCCCGCCTCGGGTCCGCTATTCTCCGTGCCCGCCACGGGATGCGCCGGCACCAGCGTCACATTCGGCAGGATCGCGCGGATCGCGGCGATCACGCTTGCCTGACAGGAGGCGACTTCGGACAGGATCGCCCCGGCCGGCAGATCGTCGGCGATCGCCGCCGCCGCCCCCCCCATGGCGCCGGGCGGCACGCAGAGCACCACCAGATCGGCATCGATCACCGCCGCGCCCGGCGTGTCGGTGATGTCGTCGCACAGGTCGATGCGCCGCGCCGTCTCGCGCACGGTCGCGCTCGCATCATGGCCCGTCACCCGCACGGTGGGCATCCGCGCGCGGATGGCGCGCGCCAGCGAGGAGCCGATCAGCCCCAGCCCGATGATGGTGACGCGCCCGAAGGGCGGCTGTTGCCGCCCGTCCTCGGAAGTCACGGGCAGCATCAGGCGCCCAGGATCGCGCGCAGCGTCGCGACCACGGCCCGCATTTCCTCGGCGGTGCCGATGGTGATGCGCAGGCCATGGCCCAGCCCCTGCCCCGGCAGCCAGCGCACGATATAGCCCGCATCCATCAGGCCCTTATAGGCCGTCTCGGCACTCACCTCGCCCTCGAACAGGACGAGCGTGAAATTGGCCTTGGACGGCACGACGCGCACGCCCTTGTTGGAGAGCGCGGCAAGCTCGCCCTCGAACCAGGCGCGCCACTCGCGATTGTGCCGATAGCTGTGGTCGATGAAATCCCGGTCCTTCAGCGCCGCGATCGCCGCGTCGGCCGCGCCGATGCTGTAGGCGAAGGGCGCGCGGATGCGATACATGGCGGTGATGATGTCCGCGCTTGCATAGCCCCAGCCGACCCGTGCCGCGGCGAGCCCGAAGATCTTGGAGAAGGTCCGCGTGACGAGGACGTTGGGCGCGGTGCGCGCCAGGTCCAGCCCGCCATCGTCATCCTCGGGATCGAGATATTCGGTATAGGCCTGATCGAGCACCAGCAGCACATGGGGCGGCAGCGCCGCGTGCAGCCGCGCGATCTCGGCGCGGGTCGAATAGGTGCCGGTGGGGTTGTTGGGATTGGCGATGAAGATGATCCGCGTCCGGTCGGTCACCCGCGCGAGGATCGCGTCGATGTCGGTGCCATAGTCCTTGTCCGGCGCCACCACGGGGATCGCGCCCACACGCCGCGTGGCGATGGGATAGACGGAGAAGCTGTAGCGCACATGGATGATCTCATCGCCCGGCCCGGCGAAGGCGCCCGCCGCCAGATGCAGCACCTCGTCCGATCCGGTGCCCGTGACGATCCGCTCCGGTTCCAGCCCGTAATGATCCGCAAGGGCCAGCCGCAGCTCGGTCGTGTCAGCGTCCGGATAACGCTCCAGCCCGTCCGCCGCTGCCCGCCAGGCCGCGCGGGCGGTCTCCGGCGTGCCCAGCGGATTCTCGTTGGACGAGAGCTTGTGCACCTTGCGGCCGTCATCGGTCTTCGACTTGCCTGCCACATAGGGCGCGATCGCCATGGTCCAGTCGTTCGGGACGGGGGCGGCAGCGGTGCTGTTGTCCTGGCTCATGGGCTGCGCCTTTAGCGAGGCATCGCCCGATTGGCAAAGGCGCCGATCGCCCGTCCGTCCGCGATCCCGCGACCTGCCCGCCTCTCACCGCGCGGGCGCGAGGGACGGTCAGTCCTCCGCCTCGTCCTCGATCGCGTGCATGTCCTCATCGGAAAAGCCGAAATGATGGCCGACCTCATGGACGATCACATGCGCGATCAGATCCTCCAGCGCCACGCGGGTCTCCACCCACTCGTCGAGCAGGGGGCGGCGATAGAGCCGGATCACCGGCGGCAGGTCGCCCAGCGACCAGATGGTCTGCTCGGTGAGGGACCGGCCCTGATAGACGCCCGAGAGATCCCAGGGGTCCTCGATGCCCAGTTCCGCCAGCACGTCCGGCGCCGCGAAATCCTCGACCTGGATCGCCACCTCGCCCAGATGCGCGCGGAACAGGGGCGGCATGGCGGCGATCGCCCGACGGGCGAGCATCTGGATGAGCGCGGCGTCCGGCGCCAGCAGTTCGGCCGTCTTCCCTCCGCTCATGCGCATCGACTCCCTTGGATCGCCGGTTTCGCCACGGGAAATCTAGGGGCGCGGCACCCGGAGCGCAACGCGGCCGTGGGCGGGCCCACCGATTGACAAGCCCGGAACATCGGCCCAAGCGCGCCTGCATGACCGCCCATGGCGACATCGCCGCCGCGACGAGCGACGCACGCTTCGGCCTGCGCCGCACCGTGCGCCTTGCCGGCCCGCTGCAGCTCGACAGCGGCGCCGCGCTGGCGCCCGTCGACATCGCCTACGAGACCTATGGCGCGCCGGATGCGGAGGGCGGCAACGCCATCCTGATCTGCCATGCCCTCACGGGGGATCAGTTCGTCGCCTCGCAGCATCCCGTGACGGGCAAGCCGGGCTGGTGGACGCGCGCGGTGGGGCCGGGCAAGCCGATCGACCCGGAACGGCATTTCATCATCTGCGCCAATGTGATCGGGAGCTGCCTCGGCTCGTCCGGACCGGCCACCGTCGACCCGCAGACCGGCACCCCCTATGCGATGCGCTTTCCGGTCATCACCATCGCCGACATGGTGCGCGCGCAGGCGATGCTGCTCGATCATCTGGGCGTCTCGCGGCTTCTGGCGGTCATCGGCGGCTCGATGGGCGGCATGCAGGCGCTCACCTGGCCAACCCTGTTTCCCGATCGGGTGCGCGGCGTCATCGTGATCGCCTCGACCGCGCGGCACAGCGCGCAGAACATCGCCTTCCACGAGGTGGGACGTCAGGCCATCATGGCGGACCCGCGCTGGCGCGGCGGCGACTATTATGCGGACAATGATCCGCCGGCGGCGGGCCTTGCCGTCGCGCGCATGGCGGCGCACATCACCTATCTCTCCGAGGCGGGCCTGACCGAGAAGTTCGGCCGGCGCCTGCAGGGGCGCGAGAGCAAGACCTTCGGCTTCGATGCGGATTTCCAGGTGGAATCCTATCTGCGCCACCAGGGAATCGCCTTCGTGGAGCGGTTCGACGCCAATTCCTATCTCTACATCACCCGCGCCGCCGACTATTTCGATCTGGCGGAGGATCATGGCGGCAGCCTCGCGCGCGCCTTTGCCGGCACGCGGGCGCGCTTCTGCATCATCAGCTTCGATACCGACTGGCTCTACCCCACGCGCGAATCGCGCAACATCGTCCATGCCCTGCACGCGGCGGGACGCGAGGCGAGCTTCGTCGAACTGACGAGCCCGTTCGGCCATGACAGCTTCTTGCTCGACGCGCCGGAGATGAACCGGGTGATCGACGGCTTCCTGAGGGCGGGCGCCTGATGGACCTCTCCGACGAGAAGGCGCGGCTGGATGTCGCGCGCATCCATGGCTGGCTGGCTTCCAGCTACTGGTCGCCGGGCATCGCGCGCGCGCTGGTCGAGCGCGCCATCGCCGGCTCGCATTGCCTGGGCGCCTATCGGGAGGGAACGCAGATCGGCTTCGCGCGAATGATTACCGATCGCGCGACCTTCGCATGGCTCGCCGATGTCTGGGTGGAGGAAACCGCGCGGGGTCAGGGCGTCGGGCGCGCCATGGTGCGCTGGTTCCTCGATCATCCCGATTATCGGGAGATGCGCCGCATCGGCCTCACCACCGCGGATGCGCATGGCGTCTATGCCGCGCTGGGCTTCCATGCGCTCCGCCGTCCGGAGCGTTACATGGAGCGGCTGGCGCCCGATTTCGCGCGGCTGCTGGAGGCGGAGGCATGAGCGACGCGGCGCTGCGCCCCGATCTCGCCCTGATCGCGCGCAATGTCGTCGCCGGCGCGCGCGTGCTGGATGTCGGCTGCGGCGAGGGCATCCTGATGGCGGCGCTGCGCGATGCCGCCGGGGCGGACGTGCGCGGGCTGGAGATCGATCCGGCCAAGGTCTCCGCCGCCGTGGGGCGCGGACTCGCGGTCGTGCAGGGCGATGCCGACACGGACCTCGCCTATTATCCGGACCACAGCTTCGATTATGCGATCCTCAGCCAGACGCTGCAGACCACGCGGCGACCGGACAAGGTGGTACAGTCGCTGCTGCGCATCGGGCGGCAGGCCTTCGTCTCCTTCCCCAACTTCGCCCATTGGCGCGGGCGCTTCTCGCTGCTGTTCGGCGGCCGCATGCCCGTGACGCGGCTGCTGCCCGATCTCTGGTACGACACGCCGAACATCCATCATGTGACCATCGATGATTTCCGCGCCATGGTGCGCGACCATGGCTGGACGATCGACGGCCAGTGGTTCCTCAATGGCGGCCGCGAGACCGGCTCCACCAACGCCAACCTCTTCGCCGAGCACGCGGTTTTCCTGCTGCGCGGCTGAAGGCGGGCCGACCGCCGGTCCATACCGCGAATGCGTGCGCGGCGGCGGGGCCGGGCCGGAACCGATCAGCCGGGCCGGCCATTGTTCATGCTGCACCGCACAAGGGCTGGCCATTCGCGCGCGCGCCGTGCATAGGGCGCCCTCGATACGCACGAACAGCAAGCAAACGGCCGAACCGAAACCGCTCCATCATGTCCGCAGAGACGCCGCCTTTCCCCATGCCCGACTGCGAGTTCGTGGCGCTGATGGCCTCGATCATGGCGCTGAATGCGCTCGCGATCGATTCCATGCTGCCCGCCTTTCCGGCGATCGGTGCCTCGCTGCACGTCACCAATCCCAATTCGCTGCAATATATGATCTCGAGCTACATGATGGCCAATGCCGTCGGCTCGCTGGTCGCGGGCCCGCTGTCCGATCGGTTCGGGCGGCGGCGCATCCTGCTGATGAGCATCGCCTTCGCGGCGCTCGGCGGCCTCATCAGCGCCATCGCGCCCAGCTATCCGGTGCTGCTTGTCACGCGCGCGGTGCACGGCTTCTTCGCGGCCGGACTGGGCGTCCTCGCCGTCTCGGTGATCCGCGACCGTTTCGAGGGCGATCAGATGGCCCGGCTCATGAGCCTCATCTTCCTGATCTTCCTGCTCGTGCCCGTGCTGGCGCCTTCCATGGGCCAGCTCGTGCTGACGGTGGCGAGCTGGCGGGAGATTTTCCATGTGCTGGCGGTCGCCGCGGTGATCGTGTTCATCTGGGCCTGGAAGCGGCTGCCCGAAACGCTGCATCCCGACTATCGCCAGTCCATCTCCCTGCCGGTCATCGCGCGGAACTGGCTGTCCTGCCTCACCGATCGGCAAGGCCTGGGCTATATGCTGGCGGCGGGCTTCATGATGGGCGGCATGTTCGGCTTCCTGAACAGCTCCCAGCAGATCTTCTTCGACATCTTCCATGCCGGGCACATCTTCCCCTTCGCCTTCGCCTCGGTCGCCGGGGCGATGGCGGTCGCCAATTTCTCGAACAGCCGCATCGTCGAGCGGTTCGGCGCGCGGCGCGTTTCGCACAGCGCGCTCATCGCCTTCCTGTTGCTGAGCCTGTGCCAGCTCGCGGCCAGCCGGCTCGAGCCGGAACCCATGTGGATCTTCCTCGCGCTGGTGGCGTTCAACATGGGCATGGTGGGCTTCACCGGCTCCAATTTCGGCTCGATCGCGATGGAACCGTTCGGCGCCATCGCGGGTTCGGCCGCCAGCTTCCAGAGCTTCGCGCGCATGGCCCTCGCCACGCTGATCGGGGCGATGACCGGACAGCGCTTCGACGGCACGACCGGGCCGCTGGCGGAAGGCTTCTTCGTGACCGGCCTCATCGCGCTGGTGCTCGTGCTGTGGGCCGAACATGGCCGCCTGTTCACGCGTCCGCGCCGCGCCGGCCTGCGGCCGCGCCTGCCCATCCGCTGATCCCGGCGCGCCGCCGGGCACGCCCGGCGACGCCAGTCCCTTCATCATCGCCCTGTTCGACCGTCTCGAAGGCGTACCGATGCGCCCCTGCGCGGCATCGCTTTCGCGCGGCCGGCGGATCGTCATTTTTACGATATAAAGCTTTCTCCATATAAAGATTCCTTTATATAGCATGGCAGGACGGCGGGGCGTAACCGCATGTCCGCAACATTCGGAGAAGCAAGCGCCATGTCCAAGCCCCCTTTCCATGCCGATCATGTCGGCAGTTTCCTGCGTCCCCGGACGCTGATCGAGGCCCGCGCCGCGAAGGCGGAAGGCCGGCTCGACGCCACCGGGCTGCGCGCCGTCGAGGACGAGGCGATTCGCGAGATCGCCGCCTATCAGGAGGGCCTGGGTTTCAAGGCCATCACGGACGGCGAGTTCCGCCGCACCTTCTTCCACACAGATTTCCTGCTCCAGCTCGACGGGATCGAGGAGCATGGCGGCATGGAAGTGCAGTTCCAGAACGCCATCGGCAAGGACGTGCATTTCGCGCCGCCCAAGATGGTCGTCACCGGCAAGGTGAAGCATGCCCGGCCGATCCAGCGGGCCGACTATGAATATCTCGCCAGCGTCACGACCCAGACGCCCAAGGTCACCATCCCCTCGCCCACCATGCTGCATTTCCGCGCCGGGCGCGAAGGCATCAGCGAGGCGGCCTATCCGGACATGGCCGAGTTCTTCGCGGACGTCGCCGTCGCCTATCAGGACGAGATCGCCGACCTGACGAACGCCGGCTGCCGTTTCCTGCAGCTCGACGACACCAATCTCGCCTATCTGTGCGACGATACCCAGCGCGAGAACGCCCGCAAGCGCGGCCTCGACCCCGATGACCTGCCCCGCCACTATGCCAGGATGATCAACGACGCGCTGGCGAAGGCGCCGGCCGACCTGTTCACCGCCGTGCATCTGTGCCGCGGCAATTTCCGCTCGAGCTGGGCGGCGGAAGGCGGTTACGAGCCGGTCGCGGAAATCATGTTCAACGAGCTGAACATCGACAGCTTCCTGCTGGAATATGACGATGCGCGCTCGGGCGATTTCGCGCCGCTGCGCTTCCTGCCCAAGGGCAAGCAGGTCGTGCTCGGCCTCGTCACCACCAAGCTCGGCGAACTGGAGACGAAGGACGACATCAAGCGCCGGATCGACGCGGCAACCCAATATGCCGCGCTCGACCAGCTCGCCCTCTCGCCCCAGTGCGGCTTCGCCTCGACGGTGCACGGCAACGACATCGCGGTGGAGCAGCAGACCGCCAAGATGCGCCTCGTGCGCGAAGTGGCGGACGAAGTGTGGGGGCGCGACTGAACGCCGCCTGACGTGGTTCCGGGCTGGCGCTCCTTGCCGGCCTGAAATCATGGCGAATACCGGGAGCGGCGCGTTCCGGTTCGATCGAAGCCCGGCCGCGTCGAGCCTTTGGAGACGAAAGGGGCGCCAGTGCGGCGCCCCTTTTCATTCTCGACCTGCGGGCGTTCAGCCGACCGGCGGCACCGGCATCGGCGGCGCATCGGGATCGTCCTCATGCACTTCCACCAGACCGCGGCCGACATGGCTCTTGCGATAGCCGTAGAGGAAATAGATGACCAGGCCGAGCCCGCCCCAGACAGGCAGCACCAGCATCGCATCAACCGGCAGGTTGAAATAGAGCGCGAGGCAACCGACGATCGAGAGCGGCGCGATCACCCAGACCGCCGGCGTGCGGAATGGCCGATGACGGTTGGGTTCCCGCACGCGCAGCACCAGCACCGCGATCGACACCATGAAGAAGGCGAACAGCGTGCCCGAGTTGGAAATGTCGGCAAGCTGACCGACCGGCAGCAGCGCCGCCGCGATGGCGACGAATATGCCGGTGATGATGGTCACGACATGTGGCGTCTTCCACTTGGGATGCACGGTCGCCAGCTTCTCGGGCAGCAGGCCGTCGCGCGCCATCACGAAGAAGATGCGGGTCTGGCCGAACAGCATCATCAGGATGACCGAGGGCAGCGCGAGATTGGCCGCGAGGCCGAGCGCATTGCCGACCACCGTCCAGTTGATCGCGCGCAGCACATGCGCCAGCGCCTCATTCGAGCAGACCAGCCGATCGGCATTCTCGGCCAACGCACAGGCCGCGGTGAAGCCCGCCGAACCGGGCTGCACCGCTTCGCCGGCGGGACCGAACACAGGCTGTGCGCCCACAGCGCCGATCGCACCGGCTGCGACGAGCAGATAGAAGACGGTGCACAGCGCCAGACTGCCGATCAGGCCGATCGGCACGTTGCGCTGCGGGTCCTTGGTCTCCTCGGCCGCAGTCGAGACCGCGTCGAAACCGACATAGGCGAAGAAGATGGAAGCCGCCGCGCCGACAATGCCCATGCCGCTCGTTCCCGCCGGACCGAACCAGCCATTGGGCGCGAAGGGCGAGAAATTGCCCGTATCGAGCACCGGCAGGGTGAGCGCGATGAACGCGGTGAGCGCGGCGACCTTGATCGCCACCAGCACGGCGTTCACCCGCGCGCTCTCCGTCGTGCCGATCATGAGCAGCATCGTCACCGCCAGCGCCACGACGATGGCGGGCACATTGATGAGGCCGACGCTGAAATCGGGGGTGGGGACAAAGCCATGCATGGTCCAGACCGGCCCGGCGGAGAGCGCCGCTGGCAGCTCCAGCCCCGTCAAGCTCTTCAAAAGCCCCATGAAATAGCCGGACCAGCCGACCGAGACGGCCGAGGCCGCCACCGCATATTCGAGGATCAGCGCCCAGCCGACCATCCAGGCGAGCAATTCGCCCACCACCGCATAGGTATAGGTGTAGGCCGAGCCGGAGACCGGCACCATGGAGGCCAGTTCCGAATAGCAGAGCGCGGCGACGGCGCAGACCGCGCCTGCGATGATGAAGCTCCACATCATGCCGGGGCCGGCTTTTTGCGCCGCGGCGGCCGTCAAAACGAAAATGCCGGTGCCAATGATGGCACCGACACCGAGGAGCGTGAGCTGAACCGGTCCGAGCGAACGATGGAGAGATTTCTTCTCCGCAGTCGCCAATATGGCATCGAGCGGCTTGATGCGGCCGAAGATCATGCGCGTGTCTCTTTCCCTGTGCGGCAGCCGGTGGCGCCACCCCTTTGTGATCGGGGCAGACTATCGCCTAATCCCCCATGTGCAAGTGCGGAAAAGGCGCTTCGCCGGTCCGGCGCCTGGCCCGCCACTCCGCGGCGGTGATCTCCCAGATGTCGCTCGGCATGCGGCCGCCGACATAATCCTTCTCCAGCGTGGCGATCACGCGCATGCCCTGGCGCCGCGAGATCCGGACCGAGGCGATGTTCGCGCGCGCCTTGGGGACGCGCAGGCGCGCCATGCCCAGATGGTCGAACCAGTAATCGGTGACGATCTCGCTGGCCTCGCTCATATAGCCGCGCCCCTGCCAGGCCGGATCGAGCCAGAAGCCGCGATTGTCGTCCGGTCCGCTGCGCAGGTCGATGAGGCCGATCAGCGTTTCCGGCGCCCCGCGCCGGCGGATCGACCAGCACCAGTGCGTGCCGGCCGCCACGCCCGGCAGGACATGATCGCGCAGATGGCTGAATGCGCCGTCCGCCGGATAGGGCCATGGCACCCGCGCGGCGAGATGACGCACGATTTCCCATTGCGGAAAGATGCGCTGGATGGCGGGCGCGTCGTCCAGTGTGACGGGGCGCAGGAGAAGGCGCGCGGTTTCGAGGGCCGGGCAGGGCGGCACGACCGCGCTCAGCGGGCCAGCATCGGCCCCAGCGGACGGCCGGCAAAGATATGGACATGGAGATGCGCCACTTCCTGCCCGGCATCTCCGCCGATATTGGCGAGGAGGCGGTAGCCGTCCGCGACCAGCCCGGCCTCGCGCGCGATCCGGCCGATGGCGCGGATGAAGGCGGCGATCTCGGCCTCGCTCGCCCGGGCGGAGAAATCGTCCCAGCTCACATAGGCGCCCTTGGGGATCACCAATATGTGCGTGGGCGCCTGCGGGTTGATGTCCTCGAAGGCCAGGACATGATCGTCCTCATAGACGGTCCTGTTGGGGATCTCGCCGCGCAGGATGCGCGCGAAGATGTTGGTCTCGTCATAGGGAAGCGTCGGATCGATGGGCATGGCCTGCTCCTTGGACCTATTCGGTGGCGCGCGAGGCCTTCTCGACAAGGCCGGAGACACCCTCGCGCCGGTCCAGCTCGGCCTGCACGTCGGCAAGGCTGACGCCGCAATCGGCCAGCAGGGCGATGAGATGGAAGAGAAGGTCCGCCGCCTCGCCGGTCAGCGCGGCGCGGTCTCCGCCCATCGCCGCGATCACCGTCTCGACCGCTTCCTCGCCGAGCTTCTGCGCCATCTTGGCACGGCCCTGCGCCCGCAGCCGGGCGACATAGGATGTCGCGGGATCGGCTGCGCGCCGGGCGATGATCGTCTGTTCGAGGCGGGTGAGGCTCGCGTCCATATGAGCGACCTCCTTGCCGCTTGCCCGGCCAGCGTCAATGGCTTTCGATCATGGACCCGCCTCCGGAGGCGACTCCCTGTGACCCGATCAGCGGCGCGGCCGGCTGTCCGGCCTCGAACGGCGCATGACGAACAGGCGGCCGATGACCAGCCCGGCCAGTGCCACGCCGAGCAGGTGCCAGTCCGCGCGGCTCTCCTCCCGCTCATGCTGTCCATCGCGCGCCTGCGCGGTCTGCGCGGCCATCGCCGGCGTGGTGCCAGCCGCGAGCAGCATGGCCAGCATCAGCCCGCGCAAATGCCGCGAGCCCGTTCGTCCGTTCATGATCTTCCCACTTTCCAACCCGGATTCGGCCCGCCTTCCCTGCCCTCCCCCGGCGACAGGATGACGCTGCGGCCCGGCCGCGCTGCCGGCACCCGACCTCAGGCGGATCGCACCGCCACGCCGGCTGCCGCCAATGCGGCCCGGACCTCCTTAACGGAATGTTTACCGAAGTGGAAGATGGATGCGGCCAGAACGGCGCTGGCATGTCCCGTCCGCACACCCTCGACGAGATGATCGAGCGTGCCGACACCGCCGCTCGCGATCACCGGGACGCTCACCGCGTCCGCGATCGTGCGGGTGAGGTCGAGATCATAGCCGGCCTGCGTGCCGTCCCCGTCCATCGACGTCACCAGCAATTCGCCCGCGCCCAGCCGCGCGAGGCGCAGCGCATGATCCAGCGCGTCGATTCCCGTCGCGCGCCGCCCGCCATGGGTGAAGATCTCCCAGCGACCCGGCGCGATCCGTCGCGCGTCGACCGAGCCGACCACGCATTGTGCCCCGAACCGGTCCGCGATCTCGCCCACAAGCTCGGGCCGGGCCACGGCGGCGCTGTTCACCGCCACCTTGTCCGCGCCCGCGAGCAGCAGCGCGCGCGCATCCTCCACGCTGCGCACGCCGCCGCCCACGGTGAGCGGCATGAAGCAGACCTCGGCCGTGCGTGCCACGATGTCCAGCAGCGTGCCGCGCGCCTCGTGGCTGGCCGTGATGTCCAGGAAGCAAAGCTCGTCCGCCCCCGCCGCATCATAGACGCGCGCCTGCTCGACCGGATCGCCCGCATCGCGCAGGTCGACGAAATTGACGCCCTTGACCACGCGCCCGTTAGCGACGTCGAGGCAGGGGATGATGCGCGTGCGGACAGTCATGCGCCCGCCCTCGCGACACACGTGCTCCTGCGAAAGCAGGAGCCCAGGGCGGCAAGGCACTGCCCGTGCGCCCTGGGCTCCTGCTTTCGCAGGAGCACGGCCTGGCGCAGGGCCGGGCGTGCGGCCATCCTCACGCCGCGTTCGCCACGGCGATCGCGGTCGCGAGGTCCAGCCGGCCGTCATAGAGCGCCCGGCCCGTCACCACGCCCTCGATGCCTTCGCGCGCATGCAGGCTCAGCACGCGGATGTCCGCGATGCCCGCCACGCCGCCGCTGGCGATCACCGGAATGTCGACGGCCCGCGCCAGATCGACCGTCGCCTCGATATTGACGCCCTTGAGCAGCCCGTCGCGCCCCACATCGGTGAAGAGCAGCGCGGCCACGCCGGCATCCTCGAACCGCCGGGCCAGATCGACAACCGCCATGTCGGACTTCTCCGCCCAGCCGTCCGTCGCCACCATCCCGTCCCGCGCGTCCACCGCGACCACGATGCCGCCGGGATAGTCGCGCGCCATGTCCTTCACGAACCCCGGATTCTTGAGCGCCGCCGTGCCGATCACCACGCGCGAGACGCCGAGCGCGAACCAGCCCTCGACCGCCCGGGAATCGCGGATACCGCCGCCGATCTGCACATGGCCGGGAAAGGCCCGCACGATGGCGGCGATGGCAGCCCCGTTCACCGCATGGCCCGCGAAGCTGCCGTCCAGATCGACGACATGCAGGAAATCCGAGCCCTGATCGGCGAAGATCGTCGCCTGCGCGGCGGGATCGTCGCCATAGACGGTCGCCCGGTCCATGTCGCCTTCGGCCAGGCGCACCACCTGCCCGCCCTTGAGGTCGATGGCGGGGAAGACGATGAACGGCGGAACAGCGTCGGTCGTCGGGCTCATGGCTGCCACCTCAGGAAGCGATCGAGAAAGGCCAGTCCATAGGCCTGGCTCTTCTCCGGATGGAACTGCACGCCGAGGAGATTGGCACGACCCACCGCCGCCACGACCGGCCCGCCATGGTCGCTCCTCGCCAGGATCTGCGTCTCGTCCGCCGCGTCGAACTGATAGCTGTGGAGGAAATAGGCCTCGCCGGGCTCGATCAGCGCATGCGGGCGCGCCGGCAGGACATCGTTCCAGCCCATGTGCGGCACCTTGATGGCGGGATCGTCCCGCACGATGCGCCGCACCGTGCCGCCGATCCAGCCCAGCCCTTCGTGCCGGCCATATTCCTCGCCCGCGTCCGCCAGCAATTGCATGCCCACGCAAATGCCCAGGAACGGCGTGCCGTCCGCCAGCACGGCCTGCCGCAGCGCATCGATCATGCCGGGAATGGCGCGCAGCGGCTCGATGCAGGCGCGGAAGGCGCCCACGCCCGGCAGCACGACGCGCTGCGCCCGGCGCACGACCTGCGCATCGGCCGTCACCAGCACGCCATGGCCGCCGGCCGCCCGCAGCGCATTGTGCACGGAGTGGAGGTTCCCCGCGCCATAATCGATGAGCGCGATGGTCATGTCCGTCAGCCGCCGAGCATGCCCTTGGTGGAGGGGATCGCATCGCTCTTGCGCGGATCGATCTCGACCGCCCTGCGCAGCGCCCGCGCCAGCCCCTTGAAACAGCTCTCCACGATATGGTGGTTGTTCGCGCCGTAAAGCGTCTCGACATGCAGGGTGATGCCCGCCGCGCCCGCGAAGCTGTGGAACCAGTGCTCGATCAGCTCGGTGTCCCATTCGCCCAGCCGCTGGACATTGACCGGCACCTTCCACACGAGGAAGGGCCGGCCGGAAATATCCAGCGCGACGCGGGTCAGCGTCTCGTCCATCGGCGCATGCGCCTCGCCATAGCGGGCGATGCCGCGCTTCTCGCCGAGCGCCTTCGCAATGGCCTCGCCGATCGCGATGCCGGTATCCTCGGTGGTGTGATGCTGGTCGACATGCAGGTCGCCCACCGTCCTCACATCGAGATCGATGAGCGAATGGCGCGAAAGCTGCTCCAGCATATGATCGAAGAAGCCGATGCCGGTGGCGATGTCGTAAGCGCCGGTCCCGTCCAGATTGACGCGCACGTCGATCGACGTCTCGGCGGTCCTGCGGCTGATTTCGGCGGTGCGCATGCCAGCGGCCTATAGCGCGCCCGGCCGCCCGCGCAATGCGCTTTGGACCCGCGCCGTTCGGTGGCGAGTTGAAACCGGCCACCCTCGGCGCTTGACCGGCCTTCACCCGACGCTAGGACTGTCGCCATGACGGAGGAAACGCCCGACAGCCTGATTCCCTATGACGAGATCGTCCAGGACGCGTTGCGCGCGATTCCCGGGCGGGTCCTGCGCGACATCGCGCGCACCGGGGCGCTTCCGGGCAACCATCATTTCTACATCACCTTCAAGACGCAGGCGCCCGGCGTCGCGATCCCGCCCTGGCTGGTCGAGCGATTTCCGGACGAGATGACCATCGTCCTCCAGCACAAATTCTGGGACCTGAAGGTGGGCGAGGATACGTTCGAGGTGAGCCTCACCTTCAATCAGGTGCCGGCCCATCTGGTCATCCCTTTCTCGGCCCTGCGTTTCTTCGTCGATCCGGCGGTCAATTTCAGCCTCGAATTTCAGGTGCAGGACAGCGGCGACGAGCCCGATCCGCATGATTCGGCGGAAAATGACGGCATGATCCCGAGCGACGAAGGCTCGAACGTGGTGAGCATCGACTTCGGCAAGAAGAAGTAGCCGCGCCGGCCTTGCGTCGCATCTGAAAGGGGCGCGGCGACCGGCGCTCCCGTCGATCCCGCAACAGTCCCTTGCCCATCCGTTCATGGCAGGCCCTGGATCGAATCGGGAGAAGTCCCGCACGGGACCCGGGCTCAGTCCTGCCGTTTCGCGCTGAACCTGAACGTGACCGTCACCGCGTCGGCAATGGTGTCGGTGGCCGACCATTCGCCAGTGCCGACGCCGAAGGCCGTGCGCCGCAGCGTCGCGGTGCCGTCCACCTTCGCCTCCTTCCCATCGATGTCGAGCGTGAAATCCAGCGTGACCGGGCGGCTCTGCCCATGCAGGGTCAGCGTGCCGGGCGCGCGATAGCGATTGCCGCCGCGATGGACGACGGAGCCGGACCGGAAGCGCGCCTGCGGATGCGTCGCCACGTCGAAGAAGCTGTCGCTGGTCAGCATGGTGTCACGTTCGCTGTCGGCGCTGTCGACCGAGGCGAGATCGATGGTCGCACCGATCCGCGAATGTGCGAGGTCGTCCGGGCTGAACAGGATGTCGGCGGTCCAGCGCCTGAAGCTGCCTTCGACGGGGGAACCGGAATAATCGGCGCGGAAGCCGAGCCGCCCGCCCTGCTCGACCTGCCAGGGCGCCGGCGCGGCGGCCGCGTCAGCCGCATTGACGGGCGCGGCCGTGTTGATGGGCGCGGCCGCATTGGCGGGCTGTGCCGCGGCATTCTCCGCTTCGGCCGCATTGTCCGGCTCCGCCGGATCGAGCGCGCTGTTTTCCGCGCCATTGTCCGCCGACGCCTCGACCGGCGCGGGCGCCGGCGACGTGGCGAATGGCCAGAATTTGGCGGCGGCGAGCGACCCGATCATCGCCAGGACCGCGACGATCAGCGCGGTGGTGATCGCTCCGCGGCGCACGAGCATGCGCGGAAGCATCCGCGCGACGAGATCCTCGCGGCGGACATGGTGATAGACGGCGCCGCCGACATGCAGGAGGACGAGCGCGAACAACAGCCAGCCGATCAGGCCATGAAGCTGCTCCGCCGGCTCGTGCCAGCCCCGGCCGACGGGCAGGTCCGGCCAGGGCACGATGCCGAACAACATGGTCTGGAGCCGCACTTTTGCCGTCGACACGAGAATCCAGCCGGTGATCGGCCCGGCGATCATCACCACGTAGAGGAGCACATGGACAAGGCTGGCCAGCCGCATCAGCAGCGGATGCCCTCGCAAGGGCGCCGGCCGGCGGACGAAAAGCCGGATCGCCAGCCGCGCGAGGCTCAGCAGCAGGATCGTGATCCCGACCGACTTGTGGAGCTGAAAGGCCGCGAACCGCGCAACGCCGGGCCCGAACGTCTCGAGCCGCCAGCCGAGCGAAAGCTGGAAGAGCAGGAGAATGGCCAGCGCCCAATGCAGAAGGATCGCGGCACTGGCGTAGCGGTCGGGCGTCGACTGGAACTTGCTCATGGGTCTGCGGCTCTCCCCTCCGGCGCCAGCGGGCACCTGCCCTCGGGGTGCCAGCCGGGCATGCGGTTGGCAAGCCCGTTGGCCGTGTGTCCCGGCGTCGGCGTACTGCTGGCGATCCCCAAACACGCCGGGAGCGCCGGAAATTGTCACGACAGCACCGCTGTCCCACGACAGAGCGGGGCGGCGCGCGCGCTTCGCTCCCGGAAGCAAAGGCACCGAGCGTAGCGGAAGGGATCGCTGATTTCAGCCGAAAGCCGGTGGTGCCGCTTAGGTGACTCGAACACCTGACCCTCGCATTACGAATGCGATGCTCTACCGGCTGAGCTAAAGCGGCTCCGGTCGATCGGCAGGGCCGATCTTCGATGAGGAGACGCGTCGAATGAACGGCCTCCCCCTCATGCAGCGGCGGCGCTTACCAGCACCGGCGCGCGCTTGCAAGTATCTCGGCCGCGATCCGTTCGGGTGGCCGCCGTGCCGGTCGCCGATATTCCGGCGGCGCGCCACGGGGATGCGGGAGCCGGCTTTCGCGGCGGGAAGTCCCGGTCCGGGACGGCGCCGGCCCGCCCCCTTTACCCGGTGTTTACCGTTTTTGCAGCAGAGTCCCGCGAGCGCAACGAGAGGTAGCGACCAGGATCATGGATTCACGGGCATTCAGCCAGGCCGGCACGGCGTTGCTGCCGGACGACGCCATGGAAGCGCCGCCGATCGTCCGGTTCGACGAGCGGCGCATGCATATCCGTGCCTATAATCACTGGGCGTCGCTGCTCGGTGACCGCTCGCTGCCCAGCATCGAGGACCTCAATCCCGCCGACATCGAGGATTTCGGCGCACATAGCGTGCTGCTCGATTTCACCGGCGGGGTCGAGGACCCCGTGATCGCCTTTCTCGGCAGCGCGCTCGCGAGCCAGTGCGACATTCCGCCGGGCATCCGCCACACCAGCGAGATTCCGCCCCGCACGCTGCTTTCGCGGCTGACCGACCATTATCTCCAGATCGTCGCCAATGCCGCGCCGATCGGCTTCGAGGCCGAGTTCACCAATCAACGCGGCGCCGAGATCTGGTATCGCGGCATCATGATGCCCTTCTCCAGCGACGATGACACGATCGACTTCGTCTATGGCGTCATCAACTGGAAGGAAGCGGCCAGCAGCAGCCTCGCCGACAGCATCGTCGCGGAAGTGGCGGCCGCGCAGGAGACGCCCGCGCCGGCCACGGGCGCCGGCCCGATCTGGGCCGATCGCCCCTCCGCGCTCGATCTTGCGGCCGGGGAGGATGAGGCGGCCGATGCGCCCGACGCCCCCATCGTGGAGTCGGACGATGATTCGCTGGGCGACCGTCTCGCCCTCGCCCGCGATGCCGCCGCGGCCGCCACGGCCAGCGAGGGCCGCACGCGCCACGCGCTCTATCGCGCGGTGGGCCTCGCCCATGCCTTCGCCCGCGCCGCCGCCGCCCGGCCCGGGGAATATGCCGAGCTGCTGGCCGAATCGGGCGTCGTCGTCCAGCCGCGCAGCCCGATGACCGCGCTGGCCAAGCTGGTTTTCGGCGAGACCTACGACAAGACGCGCCTTGCCGAGTTCGTGTGCGCCATCGACTATGCGCTGGCCCATGATCTCGCGCCCGGCGCGCTGACCGATCTGCTGCACAAGACCCGGGGCGGCCTCAAGGGCATCGTCGCGCTGGTCCGCGCCGAACGTCAGGGCGCGCGGACGACCGCCCGGCCCAGCGCGGGCGAGCGCAGCCGCCGCAGGCTTGTCCGCGCCGCCGCGATCGCGCCCGACTCGATCGGTGTCGACGCCACGGGCCTCGCCATCGTCGTCATGCGCCGCGAGACGGACGGGACGCTCGTGCCCGTGGGCGCGCTCGATCCTGCCGACAAGCTCGCCGATCGCGTCTACAGCCGGGCCGGACGCGCCCGCTGAGGCGGTCTCGGCGGGTTGGCGATTGCCCGCCCGTGCGAAGAAACGCCTGCCACGCCGCCCGCGCGGCGAGCCATGGAAGGCCGGCGAATGCCCGCTTCAAAGCCCCTCCGATCACGGTTCGCGCGTCTGTAATAAAGTTGCGCGACGGCTCGCACAGGTCTAACGGGCGGGCTATGAAGTGAATGCCGCCGTCGGCCGGTTCCTTCGCCGGCCGCGGCCCCATCGAGAGAGGATGGCATGAGCGCAACCCTGACGTCGGACGTGCCCACCCGCGCCGAGATCGCTGACGCATTGGTGGAAAGTCTGCATGGCAGTGAACGGGATGCCCTGAGCGGCGGCGCGCTGGATGCCGCCGCGGCCTTCGTCGAGGAAGCCGCCACGGTCCGCAAGACGGATGAATCGGCCATATTGGTCGACAGCAGCCGCGACGAGCAGAAGGACGACGCGCCCCGCCGCCTGCGCATCGCGCTCATCAACGCGGACATGCCTTTCCTCGTCGACAGCATCGCCAACTGCATGAGCGAGGCGGGTCTGGTCATCCACTTGCTCGCTCACCCCATCCTGCCGGTGCGCCGCGACGAGACGGGCCGGCTGGTCGGGATCGGAGACGCCGACGACGCCATCCGCGAGTCGTTCATCTATATCGAGACCGACCGCGTCGATTCGCGCGGCCGCATCGCCCTCACCCGCGCGCTCGAGCTGACGCTGGCGCATGTCCGCGCGGCCGTGAAGAGCTGGCGTCCGATGATCGACGCCATGAATGCGGACGCGAACCGGCTGGGCGCGGGCGAGGGCGGCGATTTCTTCCGCTGGCTGCAGAAGGGCAACCTGACCCAGCTCGGCTACGAGATGCGCGCGCGGGACGGCACCGTCAGCCGCGCAAAGGGCATCTGCGCCTTCACCGACGAGCCGCTGCTCGCGCCCAATCGCATCGCGGATGTCTTCGCATGGTTCGACGCGGGTCATCCCGGGCCGCTGATGCTCAAGTCCAACCGCTTCTCGCGCGTGCATCGCCAGGTGCTGATCGACCTGTTCATCGTGCCGGTGCGCGAGGGCGATGCGATCACCGCCATCTCTGTCCATGCCGGCCTGTGGACCAGCCAGGCGCTGGCCGCGAAGCCCGAGGAAATCCCGATCCTGCGCGATACGCTCTCGGGCCTCATGGCGCGCTTCGGCTATGATCCGGCCGGCCATGCCGGCAAGACGCTGGCCCATGCGCTCACCACCCTGCCGCACGACGTGATGCTGGCTTTCCAGCCGGACGACCGGGAGCGCGTGGCGCTCACCGCCATGTCGCTCAACGACCGGCCACGCCCCAAGCTGGAGCTGGCCAGCGATGCGCTGCGCCGCCACCTCTTCGCCTTCGTGTGGATGATGCGCGACGATCTCTCGACCAGCCGGCGCGAGGGCATCGCCGCCATGCTGGGCGGCGCGGCCAACGGCACGCTGCTCGGCTGGTCGATCGCGCTGGAGGAAAGCGGCCTTGCGCTGGTCCGCTTCACCTTCGACGTGCGCGAAGGCCATATGCCGGACGCACGGGCGCTCGACCAGCAGCTCGAGCAGATGCTGCGCGGCTGGACGCCGGCCGTGGAACAGGGCCTTTCCGCGCTGGGCGAAGGCAATCGCGCCGCCGTGCTGGCGCAGCGCTATGCGCCGGGACTGCCCATGTCCTATCGCGAGAGCGCCGGGCCGGAGGAAGCCGCGCACGACATATTGGCCCTGCACCGGCTGGGCGGCCCGGCGGCGCGCGCCGTACGCTTCTACCGCGTCGGATCGGACGGCGAGCATCGCCTGCGCGTCAAGATCTACAGCCTGGACGCGCTCGTCCTCTCCGAAGCCGTGCCGGCACTGGAGAATTTCGGCTTCCGCGCACTGGAGGAGCGCAGCACGGGCGTCGGCCCGGACGGCACGCTCGGCCACATCCAGCGCTTCACGCTGGTCCGGCAGGATGGCGGGCCCGCCGCGCCCGTGCTGGATCGCGCCGACGTGGTCAGCGAAGCGCTCGACGCGGTGTTCGAGGGGCGGGCGGAGAATGACCGCTTCGCCGAACTGATCGTCACGGCCGGCATCAGCCCGCGCGACATCGTGCTGCTGCGCGCCATCTTCCGCTATCTGCGTCAGGCGGGCACGGCCTATGGTCTCACCACCGTGGTCGAGGCGCTGCGCCGCGAGGCGGGTGTCGCCGGCCAGCTCGTCGACCTCTTCTACGCGCTGCACGATCCCGAGCGGGCGAAGGATGCCGACACGGCCGAGGCGATCGACAAGGCGATCGACATCGCGCTGGAAGCGGTCAGCAGCATCGACGACGACCGCATCCTGCGGCTCTACCGCGCGGTCATCAAGGCGACGCTGCGCACCAACGCCTTCTCGGCCGCCGCGAAGGAAGCGCTTGCCTTCAAGCTGGACAGCGCACAGGTGCCCGGCCTGCCCAAGCCGCTGCCCTGGCGCGAGATCTGGGTCTATTCGCCGCGTGTCGAGGGCATCCACCTGCGCGCCGGGCGCATCGCTCGCGGCGGCCTGCGCTGGTCCGACCGGCGCGACGATTTCCGCACCGAGATCCTGGGCCTCATGAAAGCGCAGCGGGTCAAGAACGCCGTCATCGTGCCCACGGGCGCCAAGGGCGGCTTCTATCCCAAGCAGCTCCCCAATCCGGCCGTGGACCGCGACGCCTGGTTCGCGGAAGGCACGGAGAGCTACCGGGTCTTCATCCGCGCGCTGCTCTCGGTCACGGACAATATCGTCAAGGGCAAGGTCGTCCATCCAAAGGGCGTCGTGATCCGTGACGGCAATGATCCCTATTTCGTCGTCGCCGCCGACAAGGGCACGGCGACCTTCTCGGACGTCGCCAACGCGCTCGCCATCGAGCGGAAATTCTGGCTGGGCGACGCCTTCGCCTCCGGCGGCTCCCATGGTTATGACCACAAGGCGATGGGCATCACCGCGCGCGGTGCCTGGATCAGCGTCCAGCGGCACTTCGCGGAAATGGGCATCGACGTGCAGAGCGAGAGCGTGCGCGTCATCGGCGTGGGCGACATGTCCGGCGACGTGTTCGGCAACGGCATGCTGCTCAGCAAGGCGATCAGGCTCGTCGCCGCCTTCGACCATCGTCACATCTTCATCGATCCCGATCCCGATCCGGCGAGGAGCTGGGCCGAGCGCGAGCGGATGTTCAACCTGCCCCGCTCGAGCTGGGACGATTACGACAAGGCGCTGATCTCGAAGGGCGGCGGCGTCTTCCCGCGCAGCCTCAAGAGCATCGTCCTGACGCCGGAGATGCAGGCGATTGTCGGCACGAGCGAGACGGCGATGGAACCGGCCGCGCTCATCTCCGCGCTGCTGCGGGCCGAGACGGATCTCATCTGGTTCGGCGGCATCGGCACCTACATCAAGGCCGCGGCGCAGGCGAACAGCGAGGTGGGGGATGCCGCCAACGACCGGCTGCGCGTGGACGCCGAGGATGTCCGCGCCCGGGTGATCGGCGAAGGCGCCAACCTTGGCGTCACGCAGGCCGGCCGCATCGCCTATGCGCTCAGGGGCGGACGGATCAACACGGACTTCATCGACAATTCGGCCGGCGTGGATTGCTCGGACAATGAGGTCAACATCAAGATCGCCCTCAACAAGGAGATGATGGAGGGCCGGCTCGAGGAAGACGCGCGCAACGCGCTGCTCGCCGAGATGACCGACGAGGTCGCGCAGATCGTGCTGGAGGACAACCGCCTGCAGGCGCTGGGCCTCTCCGTCGCGCAGGCAGGCGGCACGGGCGACCTGGCCTCCTATGTCCATCTCATCGCCACGCTGGAGGCGAGCGGCGCGCTCGACCGGCATGTCGAGGGGCTGGCCGGCGACCAGGAACTGCTGCGCCGCGCCGGCGACGGCATGGGCCTGACCCGGCCCGAGCTGGCCGTGCTGCTCTCGACCGCCAAGCTCGCCATGCAGGCCGCGATTGAATCCGGCGATCTGGCGAAGGATGCCCTGCTCGAGGGCGATCTGATGCGCGCCTTCCCCATCCAGATGCAGGAGCGGGAAGCGGACGCGATCGCCGCGCATCAGCTCCGTGACGAGATCATCGCGACCAAGCTCGCCAACAGGATCGTCAACCGGCTCGGCGTCATCCTGCCCTTCACGCTGGCGGAGGAATCGAGCTGCACGCTCGACGAGATCGCTCGCGCCTTCGTCATCGCCGAGAAGCTCTATGGCGTGCGCCAGCTCTGGGACGATATCGACGCCGCGCCCGTCAGCGAGCAGGCGCGCCTCGCGCTCTACCGGCAGGTCGCCAACGGCATGGCCGGCCATATCGGCGACGTCTATCGCTCGCTCCCCGTCGGCACGACGCCGAGCGAGGCGATCGCCGCCGCGCAGGGGCCCATCGACACGCTGGCGGCCGGCGTGGACGGCCTGCTCCAGCCCGAGCCGGCACGCCGCGTCGCGCTGCTGATGAGCGAGCTGACCGATCTCGGCGTCGATCCCGCCCTGGCCGGCCGCACGGTGATGCTCGCCAAGATGGACGGCGCCACCGGCCTCGCGCTGCTCGCCCGCGATCTCGGGCAGGACGAGTTCGAGGTGGCGCGCGCCTTCACGCATCTTGGCGAGGCGCTGGGCATCGACTGGCTGCAGGGCCTCGCCACGCGCATGAGCCCCAGCGACCCGTGGGAACGGCTGCTTGTCGCGGGCAGTGCGCGCGATCTGCAGCAAATGCGGCTCACCTTCCTCGCCCGCTCCGGCAAGACGGATGCCGGCACCTATGTGGATGGCTGGCTCGCGCAGAATGAAGGGGCCGTCGCCAAGTTCCGCCAGCTTATCGCCCGCGCCCAGGCCGTCGCCGCGCCCGCCGCCGCGATGATCGCCGAGCTGACGGGGCAGGCCCGCGCGCTGCTGGCCCGCTGAGAAAGGGCGGCGGCGGGGCACGCCATCGGCGAGATAAGGCCTGAGACATCCGGTGTTCCGGAGCGCCGGGCGCAGCCTCTGCTGCCGCGGCGCATCGTTCCCGCGTGCGCCGCCTCATTTCATCCTTATGGCGCCGGGCGGCGCGGCACGGTGAGCCAGGGCTTGACCTGACCGCTCGGCTGCGGCCGCCCGTCGAGCCGCACCGCGCGAATGATGGTCACGCGGTTGCGGATCATCTGCCCGCGCATCACCCCGCGCCCGCAGCATGTGTCGAGGGCGAGGATGCGGCGCACCACATCCATGCCCGCGACCACCTGGCCGAAGGCGGCATAGCCGTCATAGCCCGGCTTGGCGTCGAGCGTCGGATTGGGGCCCACCTGGATCGAGAAATTGCCCGTGGCCGAATCGGGATCGCGATGCCGCGCCATGGAGATGGTGCCGTCGAGATGCCGCAGGCCCGTCTGCGTGGTCCGCTCCAGCGGCACGGTCGGGAAGTAGATGCGGCGCGCATCCGTATCGATGCCGCCCTGAATGAAGCCCTTGGCCGGATCGGACTTGTGGCGCGTGGCTCGGTAGAAGCTGGTGCCGTCCAGCCGGCCGTCATCGACATAGATGAGGAAGTTCGCCGTCGTGCGCGGCGCGCGGCGCGCGTCCAGCGCCACGACGATATTGCCCATGCTTGTCTCCAGCCGGACGCGCACATAGCCCGGTGTGGGCCGATTGGCCGGTCCGGCGGCGGTGGCCAGAAGCGGGAGGAGAATGAGCGCGAGACGGGCAATAAAATGACGCAACGACAAGAGGCTGGGTCCATATCGAAGGGGAGGAGGGAAGGGGTCGGCGCCAATCATGTCACAATGCAGCGGGGCGGGGCAAGCAGGGGGCGGCCCGGCACAGAATTGCATATCCTCCACATCGTCGCCGCAATGCTCCACAGCCTCGCCGCAATCGGAGGGCAGGGTCCGGGCATGACGATCATCAGACCGGCCCGCTTCCCGGAAGACAGAATGGCTGTCCTGGACATCTGGCGCGAATTCGTCTCGAGCCCGCGCGCCAGCCTGGATTTCCAGAACAACGAGGCCGAGTTCGCCGAGCTGCCCGGAAAATATGCGCCGCCGGGTGGCCGTCTGCTGCTGGCCGATCGGTCCGGCGCGATCGATGGATGCATCGCGCTGCGCAGGGTGGATGCCGGGCTTTGCGAAATGAAGCGGCTCTATGTGCGTCCTCGGGCGCGCGGGCGCGGGCTGGGACGCCGCCTTGTCGAGCAGTTGATCACGGAAGCCCGCGCGGCCGGCTATGCGGAGATGCGCCTCGACGTCCTCGCCGAATTCGAGCAGGCCCGGGCTCTTTACGCCGCGTTCGATTTCAAGCCAGCGCCGCCGGTCACATATAATCCGATACCCGGCACGGCCTTTCTGGGTCGTCGGCTCGACTGACCCGAAGCGCCGTGCCGGAATCGTCAGGCCGTCACCCGGTGCCGGTTCGCCACCAGATTGTCGACCACGGCCGGATCCGCGAGTGTCGAGGTGTCGCCGAGCTGATCGACCGCATCCTCGGCGATCTTGCGCAGGATGCGTCGCATGATCTTGCCCGAGCGGGTCTTGGGCAGGGCAGGGGCGAACTGGATGACGTCCGGCGTCGCGATCGGCCCGATCTCGTGGCGCACCCACTGGACCAGCTCCCTGCGCAGTGCCTCGTCGCCTTCGATGCCGCTGTTGAGCGTCACATAGGCATAAATGCCCTGGCCCTTGAGATCGTGCGGCATGCCGACCACTGCGGCTTCCGCGACCTTGGAATGGGCGACCAGCGCGCTCTCGATCTCGGCCGTGCCCATGCGGTGGCCCGAGACGTTGATGACGTCGTCCACGCGGCCGGTGATCCAGTAATAGCCGTCCGCATCGCGCCGGCAGCCGTCGCCGGTGAAATATTTGCCCCGGTAGGTGGTGAAATAGGTCTGGAAGAAGCGCTCATGATCGTTCCACACGGTCCGCATCTGGCCCGGCCAGCTGTCCGCGATCACCAGATTGCCCTCGCAGGGGCCCTCCAGCACATGGCCGTCCGCATCCACGATCTGCGGCTGCACGCCGAAGAACGGCGTGGTCGCGCTGCCCGGCTTGAGCGCCGTCGCGCCGGGGAGAGGCGTGATCATGTGACCGCCGGTCTCGGTCTGCCACCATGTGTCCACGATCGGGCAGCGCTCCTCGCCCACCACGCGATGATACCAGTCCCATGCCTCGGGATTGATCGGCTCGCCGACCGAGCCGAGCAGGCGGAGCGTCCTGCGGCTGGTCCTCGTGACCCAATCGTCGCCTTCGCGCATCAGCGCGCGGATGGCGGTCGGCGCGCCATAGAAGATGTTGACGCCGAACTGGTCCACGATCTGCCAGAAACGGCTGAAGTCCGGATAGTTGGGCACGCCCTCGAACATCACCGTGGTCGCGCCGTTGGCGAGCGCGCCATAGACGACATAGCTGTGGCCGGTGACCCAGCCGATGTCGGCGGCGCACCAGAAGATCTCGCCCGGCTTGTAGTCGAAGACGAGCCGATGCGTCATGGAGACCCAGACGAGATAACCCCCGCTCGTATGCAGCACGCCCTTGGGCTTCCCTGTCGAGCCAGACGTGTAGAGGATGAACAGCGGGTCTTCCGCGCCCATTTCCTCCGGTGGGCAATCGGCCGACACGGCCTCGCGCAGCTCATGATACCAATGATCCCGTCCCGGCGTCATCGCGACCCTGCCGCCGGTGCGCCGCACGACGATCACCCGGTCGACACAGGTGCACAGGCCGATCGCCTCGTCGACATTCGCCTTGAGCGGGACGGTCTTGCCGCCCCGCAGCCCTTCGTCGGCCGTGATGACGATCGTCGAATCGCAGTCGGTCAGGCGTCCCGCCAGACTCTCGGGCGAGAAGCCGCCGAACACGATCGAATGGATGGCGCCGATGCGCGCGCAGGCAAGCATCGCCATCGCCGCCTCGGGAATCATCGGCAGATAGATGGTGACGCGGTCCCCGCGCTTCACGCCCTGCGCCTTCAGCACATTGGCGAAGCGGCAGACCTCGGCATGGAGTTCGGCATAGCTGATCGTCCGGCTTTCCGACGGGTCATCGCCCGCCCAGAGGATCGCGGGCTGGTCGCCACGCTCGGCCAGATGGCGGTCGAGGCAATTGGCGGAGAGATTGAGCGTGCCGTCCGCAAACCAGCGGATGCCGAAATCGGCCTCGTCGAAGCTGGCCTCGCGGACGCGCGTGAACGGCCTGATCCAGTCGACGCGGCTGGCCTGCTCGCGCCAGAATCCGTCCGGATCGCTGACCGACTGCGCATAGAGCGCCTGATATTGCTCGGCATTCACATAGGCGCGCTCGCGCCATTCGGCCGGCACGGGGTAGATGGTCTCGCTCACCGGTCTCTCCTAAGACTGCGTGTCATGCAATCTTAGCGGCCGATTCCGAAATCTGCCAAGTGAGACTGCGGCCGGTGCATGTGCAAATATGTGAATTGCAGGCCGGATGGTCCGGCAGCGGCAACGGTGCCTGTCAGGCGTCGTCGCGCAACGGCTGCCCGTCCGGATCGGCAAGCTGGGCGAGGCGGCGCGCCGCGCGCCGGGCGAGTCGCTGCACTTCCGCCTTGCGCCGCGCCGCCGCGAGCGGCTCGCTCGGTGCCGCGCGGACGATCTCGGCATCATAGCGATCCGCGACGATGAGGCCGGTGCGATGCGGCCAGAGCGGCTCGGCCTCGAACAGTGAAAGATCGAAACCCGCGGGCACCGCCCAGAAATAGCGATCGCAATAGTCGAAATAATCGGGCCATTTGCCGTCGCCGAGCAGATCGGCGCGGCTGCACTTGATCTCGACCGCGATGATCTGTCCCCGACCGTCGAGCGCCATGATGTCGAGTCGCCGGCCATTGGGCAGCGGCACTTCGCTCACGCCGAAAATATCGTGCCGGGCAAACAGCCGCAGCACGCCGCGCGTCACCGCGAGCGCGGTCCCGTCATATGGCGCCGGATCGTCCGGCGAATGAACGGAGAGAGCGGTATCCATCCGGCCGGATTAGAACAGGAGGGGAACATTTGCAAGGACGGGCGCCCCGTCCCTTGCCGGACGGGGCGAACCGCCTCAGCGGTAGAAGACGTGCCCGCCGATTCGCGTCACGCGCGGGCGATTCCAGTCCGGCGAGACGCGCGCGGCATGGAAGAAAAGCGCGCCATGCGCCGGGTTTTCCCAGGAGCCGTCCTCGGCGATCCGGGCGATGACGCGGGCCGTGCGCCACTGGCCGGCATTCTTGGGCGCCTCGGGCAGGCGGCCGGCGCGCACGAAGCTGAACTGGCCGGGCTGGGTCACGACGCCGCACGGGCTGCTGGGGAAGCGTCCGGACCTCGCGCGCGCGAGAACGACATGCGCGACGGCAAGCTGGCCGGCGAGGCTTTCGCTGCGCGCTTCATAATAGACCGCCGTGGCGAGGCAACGGGTCTGCTGGTCGAGATCGGTCGCGGGATCGGTCTCCGCGACAAGCTCCTCGAGCGAATCGGCGGGATCGGTTGAATCATCGGTGGCCACGGCCGGCATCGGAGCGGGCTGGGCAGCGGGCTCGACCGGCACGGGCGTCGCGACATTCTCGGCGACGACGGCGGGAGCCTCGGGAACATTGAGAGTCTGGCCAGTCACGCTGTCGGCGACTTCTGCCAGAGCCAGGGTGGACGAAAGAAGTCCGAAAGCCGCCACACCGGCGACCCAGAAACGCTTGTTCATCAACTCTCTGAATAGTGCGGTGGGTCGGATTACGGGCCTCTCGCCACGCTTGCCCTGCGTGGTCATCGGAGCCCGGTCCGCCCCCCGTCTGCGTGTTTGCTTGGCACGGCCCCCATGGCCAGCCTTATGCAACCTGCGCGGGTGTGCCGGCCTTTTGCGTTACCTAGTGAACATGTCAAGCACCGCAGAGAATGTCAGCGACAAGCCGTTGTCCCTCTGCGACATCCAGTTCGAGAATCCAGATATCCGGGTCCGAACCGGTTCTACGATCAATATATGACATGATTTCAACGTGTTGGGATCCATCGCCCGGTCCGGCGGGGACAAGTTCTGTCTTGCCGGAGAGTCCGGTCATCCGCTCGACGAAGCCGAGATGTGTCCCATGATCAACCAGTTGGACCAATAGGGTGCCCGAGATCGCCTCGCCCTTGTGGAGCACCATGGCGCTCCCGCCGGCCTCCTGCGCGCGGCGGACGAGCGCGCCGATCAGCATCTGGCTGGTGAGCCGCGCGCTCATGCGTCGCTGGCCGCCCTCTCGGCATAACCGGGCAGGCTGGCGAGCGGGATGGTCGAGCGCATGAAGGTGCCGGTGCCGCGCCCGACCTCTTCGCCATGCTGATCGATCAGCCGGGCTTCGGCAACATAGACGCGGCGCCGGCCGCTCAGCCACCGGCCTTCCGCGATGATCGGGCCCGCGACCAGCGGACGCGTGAACAGCAGGTTGAACGCTGTGGTCAGCAGGAAACGGTCGGTGACGAGGCTGTTGGCCGCATAGAAGGCGGCATCGTCCAGCATCTTGAAATAGAGCGTGCCGTGCGTGGCGCCAGCGGCATGGAAATAGGCGGGCGCCGCGTCGAAATCGATGCGCGCGGTGCCTGCGCCCGTGATCGACAGGCGCGAGGGGAACAGCCGGTTGATCGAGGCCGAGGCATAGAGCCGTTCAAGCGCCCGGAAATGGGCCGCCTCACCCGAGGGCGGCGCCCCGTCAGGCGGCGTCACGCGTCTCGCCGCCCGCAAGCAGCGCATAGAGCGCGGCATCGGACTTGACGCCGCGGATGCGCGCGACCTGCCGCTCGTTGCGCAGCAGACGCGAGACGCGCGCCAGCGTCTTGAGATGCTCCGCACCGCTGTCGGCGGGCGAGAGCAACATGAACACGACATCCACCGGCACGTCGTCGATCGCATCGAAGGCGATCGGCTCGTTGAGCAGCAGGACCACGCCATGCACCTTGTCCAGCCCTTCGAGCTTGGCGTGAGGTATGGCGATCGCGCCGCCGAAGCCGGTCGAACCCAGACGCTCGCGCTCGGTGATCCGCTCGATCACCTCGGTCTCGTCCAGCCCATAGGCCTCGGCCGCCATCTGGCCCAGCTTCTGGAAGAGCTGCTTCTTGTTGGAAACCGTCACCGCGGACGAAACGGCGTTCGCCACGAGCAAGTCATCGAAATGATCCATCTTAATCCCGCATCATGCGGCTGCGCGCTCGGAGCGCAGTGCGGCGAGGGACTTCACGCCTCGCAGCCGCCTGGAAAAACCGTGCCGCGCCAATAGAAGCAAAGGGGCCGGGGGTCAACCGTCCCGCCATGACCGTCCCCGCCGAAGCACGGGCGCAGCCCTTGACACAGCCATGCCTTCAGCGCGGCGGTTCGACCCAGCCGATCGTGCCGTCGTTGCGGCGATAGACCATGTTGAACGCCGCCGTGCCGCTGTTCACGAACAGCAGCGCATTGGTGTTGCGCAGATCGAGCATCATCACAGCATCGGACACGCTGGTGCGCGGGATGTCGACGCGCATCTCCGCGACGATCGCGGGCGCGTCGGCGATGACCTCGCCATCCTGCTCGCTCACCTGGAACACGGTGTAGCTCGCATCCTCGATGGCGACGCCGTTGGCGCGCCCGTCCTCGGCGGACGCGGTCTTCTCATGCCGGTCCTTCAGGCGACGCATGTAGCGGCGGAGCTGCTTGTCGATCCGCTCGGCCGCCTGATCGAAGCTCTGGCGCGCGTCCTGCGCCTCGCTCGCGCCCTTGAGGATGAGGCCCGACATGACGTGGCAGACGATGTCGCAGCGGAAGGCGCCGTGCGGCGCATGACCGAACGTGACGTGGGAAGAGATGGCGCGCGAGAAATATTTGTCGACAATGGTGCCGAGGCGCGTCTCGACATGCGCCTGCAGGGCCTCGCCGGTATCGACCTGGTGACCTGATACGCGAATGTCCATCTCTCTACTCCTTCCATAAAAGCCGCCCTGTGTCGGCTGCATCCTTCATCCAACTTAGGTGCAGGATGTGTAAATGCTAGCGGCTCTCGCTCGCGCCCGTCTCCGCCGCCCAGGCCGGCAGGCCATGGCGCGCCAGAAAGGCGGCATGGCGTTCCTTCTCGGCCGCGCTGGGCGCGAAAATGCGGGCGGGGCGGACGCACGGCTTCTCCACGGGCACGGCCGTCGCCAGCGTGACCTCGACGATCCGCGTCGTCGTCTCCTCCACCAGCGTCAGGCCGATCTGCCGGCCGCCGGTCAGCTCGATATAGAGCTGCGCGAGCAGCTCGGCGTCGAGCAGCGCGCCATGCTTGACGCGATGGCTCCGGTCGATGCCGTAGCGCGAGCAGAGCGCGTCGAGGCTGAGCTTGGCGCCAGGATGCAGCGCGCGGGCGATCGCCACGCTGTCGATCATCCGCGCCATGTCCACCGCCACGCGGCCGCACCGCTCCAGCTCGGCATTGAGGAAGCCGAAATCGAAACGCGCATTATGCGCGACCAGCGGGGACTCGCCGAGAAATTCGAGCAGAGCTTCGGCCTGCTCGGCAAAGCGCGGCTTGTCCGCGAGGAAGCGGTCGCTCAGCCCATGGACGGCTTCCGCCGAGGCCGGCATGGAACGCTCGGGATTGAAATAGGCATGGAAGGTCTGCCCGGTCGGCACGCGGTTGATGAGCTCGATACAGCCGATCTCGACAAGGCGGTCGCCCGTCGCCGGATCGAGCCCGGTGGTTTCGGTGTCAAAGACGATTTCGCGCATCAGGACCTGCTTGCCATGCCAGACCGATGTTATCGGACGAGCGCGGCGCGAAGGCAAGCGACGAAGCGCGCGACCTGGGCCCGGGTCCGCCAGATCGGCCGGCCGGTCTCGATCACCTGATCGGCGCGGCGGCGCTTCTCCCGGTCCGGCATCTGGCTCGCGCGCAGGCGCCGGAACTTGAGCGGCGTCATGCCCGGCCGGCGCAGCACGCGACGACGCTGCACGAAGGCCGGCGCGGACACGACGAGCACAAGGTCCATCGCCCGGTCCCCGCCCGTCTCGAACAGCAGCGGAATGTCGAGCAGCACGACGGGATGGGCGCGGTGCCGGGCGATGAAGGCCCGCCGTGCCCGCGCGACGGCGGGATGGACGATCCGCTCCAGCGCGCGCATCTCATCCGGCTGCCCGATGACGCGCGCGCCCAGCGCCTGCCGGTCGACCCCGTCCGGCCCGGTCGTGCCGGGAAAGCGTGTCTCGATCGCCCCGAGCAGCGCGCCGCCGGGGCCCTGCAGCCGGCGCACCGCCGCATCGGCATCGAAGACGGGAATGCCATGCGCCGCGAACATGGCGGCAACGGCGGACTTGCCCATGCCGATCGACCCGGTGAGCCCGAGGCGGAAGGGACGATGCGCCATGACTCAGGCAGGCTCGAGCAGCCTCTCGCGCAACGGCGCATCCAGATCGCGCGGCGCTTCGGCATCGAAGAAGATATCGAAGGCGAGAGCCGCCTGGCCGATCAGCATCTCCAGACCGTCGACCGTCTCCAGCCCGCGTGCCTGCGCGGCAGCGAGCAGCGGCGTCACCAGCGGGGCATAGACGATGTCATAGACGATCGCCGCGGCGGGAAGGGCGGCAAGGTCCGGCGCATAGGCCGGATTCCCGATCATGCCGAGCGTGCTGGCATTGACCAGCAGGTCGGCGGCCGGGAGCGGCGCGTCGAAATCCTGCACATGGCCCTCCATGCCGAGCCGGGCGAGCAGCGCCTCCCCCTTGGCGATATCCCGCGCGATGATGGTGAGATCGCTCACCCCGACCGAGCGCAGCGCGAAGCCGATGGCCTGCGCCGCGCCGCCGGGACCGACGAGCACCGCGCGCTGGCCTTGCCATTTGCGCGCCATCAGCGGCTGGAGGAAGCCACCCGCGTCGGTATTGGTGCCGATCAGCGGGCCGCCCGTCTCGCAGGCGACAGTGTTGATGGCCCCGATCCGCTGGCGCACGCCGCCCGGATCGTCCACATAGTCGAGCGCCGCGATCTTGTGCGGCAGGGTGATGTTGCAGCCCAGCCAGTCGGGATCGGCGCGGCGGCGCAGGAAATAGCCGGCCAGTTCCTCGGGCCCGACGCGGGTCTTGCGATATTCCGCATCGATGCCGAGTTCCTCCAGCCAGAAGTTGTGGATGAGCGGCGATTTGCTGTGGCTGATCGGATCGCCGATCACTTCGGCATAGGGGCGATTCTGTGTCATGACATCAGGCATCCTGCCGAAAGCTGCCGGGATATGGCGTCAGTGCCGCTGCGCAGGCACCGCGCGGGACGGAAATGATCGCGGCGGTCCATCATGCCGGCACAATAGAGCGCGTCCGCAAATAGTCGAGCAGGGGAAGCAGCGGCAGGCCCTGCTCGGCGAACAGGCTTCCGGTCACGCGGGCGAAGAGCTGCGCGCCAGGCCCCTCGATGCGATAGCAGCCCACGCACCAGCGGCACTCATCCCAGTCGAGATCGAGATAATGCGCGATGAAGGCCGGACTGAGCGGGCGGACATGCAGCGTCACCGTCTCGATCTGCCGCCAGACCGGCGCGCCGCCTTCCGCGATGACCGCCGCGCTGTGCAGCCTGTGCGGACGGCCGCTCATCCGCGCGAGCAGTTCGGCCGCCTCGTCGCGAGTCGCCATCTTGTCGATGCGGCTGCCATCGTCCAGCTCCAGCGTCTGGTCGCAGCCCAGCACGAGCGCTTCGCGCACGCGCATGGAGGGACGCACGGCTTTCCATTCCGCCAGCGCGTCGGCCAGGTCGCGCGCGCCCAGCCCCTCGGCGACGAGGCCGGCCTTGATCGCTTCCTCGTCGATGCCGGCGTCCACCGTCCCGAACGGCACGGCGGCATCAGCGAGCAGTCGGCGCCGGCTGGCGCTTTGCGAGGCAAGCAGCAGGCGCGCGGTCATGGCAGGCGGACACTGACCTGCGGCGAGCCGGCCTTGATCCGCTCCTGATGGAGATTGACGATCGCCGCCGCCGTCTCCTCGATGGAACGGCGGGTGACGTCGATGACCGGCCAGCCCTGATCGGCGAACATGCGCCGCGCATGGGCGACCTCGCCGTTCACCCGCTCGAGATCGACATAGGCCGTTTCCGGCGCCTGATTGAGCGTGAGCAGGCGATTGCGGCGGATCTGCACCAGTCGCTCCGGACTGGTGGTGAGGCCCACGACCATCGGATGCTTCAGGCTGAACAGGCTCGGCGGCGGCGGCGATTCCGGTACGAGGGGGATATTGGCCGTCTTGTAGCCGCGATTGGCGAGATAGATGCTGGTCGGCGTCTTGGAGGTGCGCGAGACGCCGGCGAGCACGATGTCCGCTTCCTCCCAATTCTCCCAGCCGACGCCGTCATCATGCGCGATGGTGAACTGGATGGCGTCGATCCGCGCGAAATAGGCCTCGTCCAGCACATGCTTGCGGCCCGGCCGGTTGCGCATCTCCTGCCCGAGCAGGTTGGACATGGCGTCCGTCACCGGATCGAGCGGCGCGACGAACGGGATGCCGAGCGCGCGGCAGCCATTCTCCAGCTTGCGCCGCAAGGAGAGATTGGCGAGCGTGAACAGCACCATGCCCGGATTGCGGGCAATCTCTTCCAGGATGCGCTCGAGATGCTGCTCGGACCGCACCATGGGCCAGAAGTGGCGGATCGTCTCGACATTCTCGAACTGGGCGATCGCCGCCTTGCCGATATGCTCCAGCGTCTCGCCCGTGGAATCGGAGAGGAGGTGGAGATTGAGGCGGTCCATGACGCAACTCTGTGGATTATCTGCGCACAAGGCAAGGGACAGTGATGTGGATAAGATGCCTGTCCAGATTCGCCCCGGCTGGTCATCTCCTGACCGCTCCCTTATCCACAGGCACGCCATGCTGCCAACAGGCTGTGGGAAACGGGGATCGATGAAAGGACTCGCCGGAGCCATGCGGGTTCGCATCCGTCAATCTGTTGGCAAAAGTGGCACAAGGGCATAATGCCCACTGTCCACGCGCCAACAGACTCCAGCAACCTTCTCTATAAGACTCTTATTTCAGGAAAATGGGATCGTGACTCCTTGCCCTGCCGCGCCGCCGCTCCTCCGGGTCCTGCGCGGCGAACGTCTCGATCCCGCGCCGCTCTGGCTCATGCGGCAGGCGGGCCGCTACTTGCCGGAATATCGGGCCCTGCGTGCCGAGAAGGGCGGTTTTCTCGACCTTTGCCATGATAGCGAAGCCGCTGCGGAGGTGACGCTCCAGCCGATCCGGCGCTTCGGATTCGACGGCGCGATCCTGTTTTCGGACATTCTCGTGATCCCCCATGCGCTCGGCCAGCATCTCTGGTTCGAGAGCGGGGAGGGGCCACGCCTCTCGCCGCCCCTGTACGAAACCGACTTCGCGACACTGGACGCCGAGCCCGGACGATTGGCGCCCGTGATCGGGACGGTCCGCCGGGTCAGGGCGGCACTGGCGCCCGAGACGACCTTTCTGGGCTTTGCCGGCAGTCCCTGGACGGTCGCGACCTATATGGTGGCCGGTGCCGGCAGCCGCGACCATGCGCAGGCGCGCCGCATGGCCTATGCCGACCCTGTGCGGTTCGGCGCGATCATCGAAGCCATCGTGGCGATGACGGTCGACTATCTCTCCGCGCAGATCGAAGCGGGCGTGGATGCCGTGCAGCTCTTCGACAGCTGGGCGGGATCGCTGAGCCCCGCGCAGTTCCGCGAATGGGTGATCGCCCCCAATGCCGCCATCGTCGCCGGCTTGCGCGCGCGTCATCCTGAAACGCCGGTCATCGGTTTTCCCAAGGGCGCGGGCGCGAAGCTGATCGACTATGCCGTGGGGACGGGCGTCGACGCGCTGGGTCTGGACGAGACGATCGATCCCGTCTGGGCCGCGCGAGAACTGCCGGTGGGCCTGCCTCTTCAGGGCAATCTCGATCCGCTGGCGCTGATCGCCGGCGGCGCGACGCTGGACCGGGCCGTGGATGCGATCCTGGAGGCGTTGCACGGCCGCCCTCATATTTTCAATCTCGGGCATGGCATCCTGCCCGACACGCCCATTGAAAATGTCGCGCGGCTGGTCGATAGGGTGCGTAGCCGCCCGGCGATGGTCTGAGCCGGGCCGGAAGAGGTTCGTGCCAGAAAAGGTTCTTGCATGCCCGGTATCGGCTTTCTCGGCGCTGCTTATCCCTGGGTTCTGGCCGGTCATGTGATCTTCGTGATCTTCCTGATGGCCAGCCTGTTCATGATGCCGCGCTATTTCGTCTATCACCATCAGTGCGCGCCGGGCTCGAACGAGGACCGGCAGTGGATCGACCGCGAGGCGCGCCTGAGGCGCATCATCATGAATCCCTCGCTCATCATCGTCTGGGTGCTGGGGCTTATGCTGGCTGTGCATATCGGCGCGTTCAATCAGGGCTGGTTCCATGCCAAGCTGCTGCTCGTGCTCATCCTTTCGGGCCTGCACGGCTGGATGGTGGGCTATTCGCGGAAGCTGGCGCGGGGCGAGCGCCCCTGGCCGGAGAAGCGGCTGCGCATGATCAACGAACTGCCGGCGCTGCTGGTGACCTTCATCGTCATTCTGGTGATCGTGCGGCCCTTCTGAGATGGGGCGCAGCGGAGCCCCGCCGTGCCCCTGCGAAGGCAGGAGCCCAAGGGGAAATGGTGCTGTAGCTGATTTTCGGATTCCTCTCCCTCGCAGGAACGCCGGAAGCCTGCCGGTGTCGGTCGACGCCCATCGCGCCCGCTTGACTTGAGGCCCGCCAATCCCTAATTCTCCCGCCATTCCCTCCTTCGAGGCGCGATCTCCGCTGCCTCTCGCCGGAACCGGCACCTTTCCAAAGCGTCATAATAACGGCCCAAGCCCATATCTCGGACTCCGCACATGCATCTCAAGGACCTCAAACGCAAAGCGCCTGCCGAACTCGTCGAAATGGCGGAAGACCTCGGCATCGAGGGCGCATCGACCCTGCGCAAGCAGGATCTCATGTTCGCGATCCTCAAGGAGCAGGCCGAGAATGGCGAGCAGATCATGGGCGTGGGCACCATCGAGGTGCTGCAGGACGGCTTCGGCTTCCTGAGGAGCCCGGAGGCCAATTATCTGGCCGGTCCCGATGACATCTACGTCTCGCCCAACCAGGTCCGCAAGTTCGGCCTGCGCACCGGCGACACGGTGGAAGGCGAGATCCGCGCGCCCAAGGACGGCGAGCGCTATTTCGCGCTCACAAAGCTGGTCTCGGTTAATTTCGACGAGCCGGACGCCGTGCGCCACCGGGTCAATTTCGACAATCTGACGCCGCTCTATCCGGACGAAAAGCTGCGGCTCGACACGCTCGACCCGACCGTGAAGGACAAGTCGGCACGGGTCATCGACATCGTCTCGCCGCAGGGCAAGGGCCAGCGCACGCTGATCGTGGCGCCGCCGCGCGTCGGCAAGACGGTGATGCTGCAGAACATCGCCAAGGCGATCACGGACAACCATCCGGAAGTCTTCCTGCTGGTGCTGCTCATCGACGAGCGCCCCGAGGAAGTCACCGACATGCAGCGCAGCGTGAAGGGCGAGGTGGTCTCCTCGACGTTCGACGAGCCTGCCACGCGCCATGTTCAAGTCGCTGAGATGGTGATCGAAAAGGCCAAGCGCCTCGTCGAGCACAAGAAGGACGTGGTCATCCTGCTCGATTCGATCACGCGCCTCGGCCGTGCCTACAACACGGTCGTGCCGTCGTCGGGCAAGGTGCTGACCGGCGGTGTCGACGCCAATGCGCTCCAGCGGCCCAAGCGCTTCTTCGGTGCCGCGCGCAACATTGAGGAAGGCGGCTCGCTCTCGATCATCGCCACGGCGCTGATCGACACCGGCAGCCGCATGGACGAAGTGATCTTCGAGGAATTCAAGGGCACCGGCAACAGCGAGATCGTCCTCGACCGCAAGGTGGCGGACAAGCGCATCTTCCCCGCGCTGGACGTCGGCAAGTCCGGCACGCGCAAGGAAGAGCTGCTGGTCGACAAGGCGACGCTTTCCAAGATGTGGGTGCTGCGCCGCATCCTCATGCAGATGGGCACGATCGACGCCATGGAGTTCCTGCTGGACAAGATGAAGGATTCCAAGACAAACGAGGATTTCTTCGCCACGATGAACCAGTAAGGCAATCGCCGGAGACCGACATCGATGATGGACTTGCTGGCCCTAGCCAGTGCCGCCGGCGCGGCGGCCAATCCCGTGGCGGGCATCTGGTCGCACATCGTCTCGGACTTCAGCAATCTGGGCAGTCCCGCCGCCCTGTCGGCGCTGCTGCAGGTTCTCGTCATCGACATCACGCTGGCAGGGGACAATGCCGTCGTCGTCGGTGCGCTCGCGGCGGGATTGCCGGCGCACCAGCGGCGCAAGGTCATCCTGATCGGCGTGATCGCGGCGCTTATTCTGCGCATCTTCTTCGCGCTTGTCGTGACGCAACTCCTGCAGGTGGTCGGCCTCGTGCTGGCGGGCGGGCTGCTGCTGCTGTGGGTTTCCTGGAAGATGTGGCGCGAGATGCGGCAGGGCGCGCATTCGGCCGGCTCGCCGGAGATCGAGGGCGACGAGCAGAGCGGGTTGCGGCCTGCCCGGAGCTTCGCCGCCGCGGCCTGGGCCGTTGCCGTCGCCGATGTCAGCATGAGCCTGGACAATGTGCTGGGCGTGGCAAGTGCCGCGAAGGATCATCCCGGCATCCTCGTCGTGGGGCTGTTCTTCGCCGTCGCGCTGATGGGTATCGCGGCCAACATCATCGCCAAATATATCGACCGCTATCGGTGGATCGGCTGGATCGGCATCGCGGTCATCCTGTGGGTCGCGGTCACCATGATCTATGACGGCTTCGTCGATCCGCGCGTGGGCGTCCTCAAACTGATCCCGGCCTGAGAGGCTCCATGGAGGAGATCGGGGCCGCGTCTTCATGATTTGACTGGCTTCCGGCCACTCGGGCCGCATATGAAGGTGAGAGTGACAGAGGCGCAGAGTGGCGCGGCGCTGCACGCTCTGGTGCGGGCCCGGTGGAGCTGGATATGAAATTCCATGTCGATGTCGATTGCACGCCGGAAGAAGCGCGGTCTTTCCTGGGCCTGCCGAATCTCGGGCCGATCCATGATCGCTACATCCAGATGGTGCTGGACGCGATGAACGGCCAGACGAGCCTCGAGCAGATCAACCAGATGTTCCGCTCCATGTCGCCGATCGGCGACGCGGGCCTCAAGATGTTCTCGAGCCTCATGGACATCGGGATGGGCGCGGCGGGCGTCAAGAAGGATGGCTGATTTCACGTGATGGACGACGCTGCCGGGACGGCGGATTCGACGATTTTCGCGCTTTCAAGCGGTATGCCACCCTGCGCCATTGCGGTCGTTCGTATTTCGGGGCCCCTTGCATTCGATGTGGTCGAACGCCTCACGGGGAGGGCTGTGCCGTCGGCCCGCAGAGCCGCCCTGCGCCATCTTCATGATCCCGGGACCGGCGCACCCATCGATGAAGGGCTTGTCCTCCGGTTCGATGCGCGGGCGAGCGTCACGGGCGAGCCGCTGGTCGAACTCCAGGTCCATGGCTCGCGGGCGGTCCTGCGCGATCTGGAAGCCGTGCTGGCGCGGTTGGACGGGGTCCGCGCCGCCGAGCCGGGTGAGTTCACCCGCCGGGCATTCCAGAACGGGCGTCTCGATCTGGATGCGGTCGAGGGGCTGGGCGATCTTCTGGCAGCGGAAACGACACTGCAGCGCCAGGCCGCGCTTGCCATGATGGGCGGTCGGCTCGGTCGGGATATTGCGCGATGGTCCCACGCGCTGACGAGACTGGCGGCGCAGGTGGAAGCACAGCTCGACTTTTCGGACGAGGGGGATGTCGCCAGTGATGCGGGGCCTGCGTTCGAGCGCGCCTGTGCCGATATCGCGGACGAAATGGGCGCCGCCCTGGCACGGCCGCCAGCGCACCGCCTGCGGGATGGCGTTCGGGTGGCGATCGGGGGGCCGCCAAATGCGGGGAAGTCGACCCTGTTCAACGCCATTCTGGGCCGCGAAGCCGCGATCGTGTCGCCCCATGCCGGCACCACGCGCGATGTGATCGAGGCGAGCGTTGCCATCGATGGCATGCCGTTCCTGTTCTCGGATTCGGCGGGGCTGCGCGAGGCGGCGGACGAAATCGAGCGGATCGGCATCGACCGTGCGACGAAGCTGATCGGGGAGGCCGACATTCTGCTCTGGCTGGGCGAGGAGGAAGTCCCCGCGCGCGATCACGGCCATGTGATCCGGCTGAAAGCGAAAGCTGATTTGACGGCAGGCGAGGGCACGATTGGGGGTCTTGCCGTATCGGCTGTGACGGGACAGGGAATGGATACGCTGGTCGCCACTTTGACGCGCCTCGCGGGCGACCTGTTGCCGAGGCCCGGGGATTATGCGCTTTCGGAGCGGCAGTGCGGCGCTCTGGGTCGGGCCGAGAGCGCGGTTCGGGGGGCCGGACAACATCGCGACGAGATTCTGATCGGCGAATGTCTTCGCCAGGCGCTGGTTGCCCTTGATGAACTTACAGGTCGGATAACGACGGAGGCTGTTCTGGACGAGATCTTCTCCGGATTCTGCATCGGCAAGTGAGATGTGCGCTGGATGTTCCACGTGGAACATCGCGTGCTTTGACGATGTCCGATCGCCACGGTAGGGCGGGTCCATGTCTTCTGCTCGGGAATTTGACGTGATCGTGGTCGGCGGTGGCCACGCGGGAACCGAGGCGGCCACTGCGGCCGCCCGGCGCGGCGCGCGAACGGCATTGATTACGGCCGATCCCGGGCGCATCGGCGAGATGTCCTGCAATCCTTCGATTGGTGGACTGGGAAAGGGCCATCTGGTCCGCGAAATCGATGCGCTGGACGGGCTGATGGCGCGGGCTGCGGATCGCGCGGCTATTCATCGGCGGATGCTGAACGCCAGCAAGGGCGGTGCGGTGCGAGGACCCCGTGTACAGGCGGACCGGACGCGCTACCGGGCGGCCATTCAAGGGATGGTCGCCACGGAAGCGCGGCTCGGAGTGATTGCCGGCGAAGTGGAAGCCCTGACGCAAGGAGCGGGAGCGAAGGTCACCGGCGTACGCCTCTCGGACGGAACGATTCTGGCAGGTCGCGCCGTGGTTCTCACGACGGGCACCTTTCTTGGCGGCGTCATGTTTCGGGGCGCCGAGCGCATCGTTGGCGGCCGGATCGGTGAGCATGGCGCGACGGCGCTCGCAGCCCAGTTGCGCGCGCTGTCCTTGCCCATGGGCCGGCTCAAGACGGGTACGCCCGCCCGGCTCGACGGGCGCACGATCGACTGGGCGCGACTTGAACCCCAGCCGACCGATCAGGTGTGCTGGACGATGTCATTCATGCCGATGGAGGAGGGCCTTCCGCAACTGGCCTGTGCGATCAGTCGCACGAACGAGCGCACCCATGCGATCATCCGCGACAATCTCGACAAGTCGCCGCTATATGGTGGCGACATCGAGGGCAGGGGGCCGCGCTATTGTCCCTCGATTGAGGACAAGGTGGTGCGCTTCAGCGATCGCGATGGCCATCAGGTCTTTCTCGAACCGGAGGGACTGGGGACACCGCTCGTCTATCCCAACGGGCTCAGCAGTTCGCTGCCGGCGGATGTACAGCTTGCGATGCTGCGGACCCTTCCCGGTCTCGAGCGCGTCGGGATGGTGGTGGCGGGCTATGCCGTCGAATATGATCATATCGATCCGCGCGCTCTCGATCGGCGGCTGGCGCTGCCGGCGATGCCGGGCCTCTATCTGGCGGGGCAGATCAACGGAACGACCGGCTATGAGGAGGCCGCCGCCCAGGGGCTCGTCGCGGGTGCGAATGCGGCGGCTGCCGCGCTCGACCTTCCGCCGCTGATTCTCGACCGGGCGGAAAGCTATATGGGCGTGCTGATCGATGACCTCTGCCTGCAGGGCATCACCGAACCCTATCGCATGCTGACGGCGCGGGCCGAGTATCGGCTGCGTTTGCGGGCGGACAATGGCGCCACGCGCCTGACGCCGATTGGCCTCGCCAGCGGTCTGGTCGGGCCGGCGCGGGAGACCTGGTGGCGGGCCCGCGTGGCGGCGCGGGCGCGGCTCGAAAGCAGTATGATGCGTCTTGCCACACCGCGCGCCATGCGGTCGGTCGGGGCGGACGTGCGTGACGATGGCATGCAACGGAGCCTGCATGAGTGGGCGCGCTTTCCTGCGGTCACGCTTGACCATTTGCGTGCGATGGCGCCGGAGCTGATGGAGTACCAGGAATCGGAACTTCTGGCCGAGTTGCTGCAGGACGCCGTCTACGCGCCCTATATCGAGCGGCAGGACAGCGAGGTGCGGGCCATGCGCGCCAACGAAGCGATTTTGCTGCCGCCGGAGCTGGACTTCGCTGCGATCGGTGGACTCAGCGCTGAAATGATCGAGCGGCTCGAGCGCGCCCGCCCGGAAACGCTGGGTGCGGCGGCGCGCATCCGCGGGATCACGCCAGCGGCCCTCGCGGCGCTGCTCGTAGCGGTCCGGCGGCGCGCGGCATGACGGAGGAAGACGCCCAGCGCTGGCTTGCCGCACAAGGCTGGTGGGATGGCAAGGCCGGTGATCGGTTGCGCGGCTTCGTGACCAGACTTCTGGAGGAAGCGGACCGGCAGAATCTTATCTCGATGAACAGTCGCGCTCATATCTGGGCCCGCCATATCGTTGATTCGGCCCAACTCGTGCGACTGGCTGGCCGGTTGACGGACGGTCTTTGGCTGGACCTGGGCACGGGTGCCGGCCTGCCCGGTCTGGTCGCCGCCTGCCTCGTGGAGATGCCGGTCACGCTGATCGAGGCGCGCCCATTGCGGACGGCCTTTCTTCAGCGCTGCGTCGAGGCGCTGGACCTCGCTCACGTCACGGTCCGCACGGACAAGGTCGAGCGAACCCAGCTCGATCGACCAGCCAGCGTCATTTCGGCGCGCGCGTTCGCGCCGCTCGACCGATTGTTCGCGATCGCCCACCACCTGTCCGATGAAAACACCGTCTGGCTGCTGCCAAAAGGGCGACATGCAGAGAAGGAACTGGAAAAGATTGAGCGCGACTGGCAAGCTATGTTCCACGTGGAACATAGCCTCACCGATCCGGACAGCAGCATCGTGATCCTTCGCCAGCTTCGACGCCGTCCCGCCGGATCCTCAAAGCCATCCTCCGCGCAGAAAATCCGCAAGAGGAGTCGCCGGGCATGATCAGCATCGCCATCGCGAATCAGAAGGGCGGGGTCGGCAAGACGACCACGGCGATCAATCTTGCAACTGCGCTGGCCGCGACGGGTCATCGCACGCTGCTGATCGACCTCGATCCGCAAGGCAATGCGTCGACGGGGCTGGGTCTCAACCAGCGTGACAGGGAGCGGTCGAGCTATGATTTGCTGATCGGCGATGGCGCGTTGGAAGACGTCGTCGCGCACAGCATCGTGCCGGGGCTCGATATCGTGCCCGCGACGCAGGATCTCTCCGGTGCGGAAATCGAACTGATCGACATCGACCAGCGCACGCACCGGCTCGCCAACGCGATTGCCGCAGCGCCCAGGCATCGCTGGCACGTCTGCCTCATCGATTGTCCGCCTTCGCTCGGCCTGCTCACGGTGAATGCCATGGTGGCGGTGCAATCCGTCCTCGTGCCGCTCCAGTGCGAATTCTTCGCGCTCGAAGGCCTCTCGCAGCTCCTGCAGACCGTCGATCGCATTCGCGGCCGATTCAATCCCGCCCTTTCCATCCTGGGGGTGGCGCTCACCATGTATGACCGGCGCAACCGGCTGACCGACCAGGTGGCCGACGATGTGCGCGCCTGCCTGGGGGATCTGGTCTTCAGGACAGTCATCCCCCGCAATGTGCGCCTGTCCGAGGCGCCCAGTCATGGCGTTCCGGCGCTCATCTACGACATGCGCTGCGCCGGATCGGAAGCCTATATGGCGCTCGCTCGTGAACTGATCGATCGGCTTCCGAAGCAGGAGGAAGTGGCGGCATGAACGGCGATGGTGAAGTGACGGCACGGCAGCAGGCCCGGCGTCCGCTGGGGCGAGGCCTCTCGGCGCTGTTGGGCGAGGCGACGCAGGATATGCCGGTCACGGCCGGCAGCGAAGGCGAGACCAGTGCGCCGGGTGCCGGCGGTTCGGTACGGCATATCGACGTGGCGCGGATTGCCCCGCATCCGGATCAGCCGCGCCGGCATTTCGATGCCGATGCGCTGGAGGAACTGGCCGAAAGCATCCGTGCGCGCGGCGTGATCCAGCCGATCATCGTTCGGTCCATGACGAGCGGTCACTACCAGATCGTGGCCGGCGAGCGCCGCTGGCGCGCGGCACAGAAGGCGCAGCTTCACCAGATCCCGGCGATCATCCGCGATTTCACCGAAGCCGAGACGCTGGAGATCGCGCTTGTCGAGAATATCCAGCGTGAGGAACTGAACGCGATCGAGGAAGCGCAGGCCTATCGCCGCCTGATCGATCAGTTCCATCACAGCCAGGATGCGCTGTCCCGCATTGTCGGCAAATCGCGCAGCCATATCGCCAATCTCATGCGCCTGCTCGACCTGCCCGGCAGCGTGCAGACGCTTGTGTCCGAAGGCAAACTCAGCATGGGGCATGGCCGGGCTCTGATCGGCGCGCCGGACTGCGCCCGCATCGCGCGCGACATCGCCGACAGGGGCCTTTCGGTGCGTGAGACCGAGCGACTGGTGCGCATCGCGCGTGAGGGGAATTCATCACGTGGAGGAAAAGCCCTCGCGCCGGGCGGACGCGATCCGGATATCGTCGCGATGGAGCAGCATCTGGCCGACATTCTCGGCATCAAGGTCTCGCTGGCCTTTGCCGGTGGCGCAGGCACATTGACGCTCCATTACAGCAACATGGATCAGCTCGACATGATCTGCCAGAAGCTGAGCGGCAGCAGCATCTGATGCCAGTCATGGCCAGTCGCGGCTACGGGATGGGGCCCGGTCATGGGTGTCATGGCCGCTGAGCCGGTCCAGAATATCCGTGACCGGGGGCTTGTCCGCGCCGTCGGCGTGGGGGCCTTCACGGCAAGCATCATCAATTGCGTCGTCGGCGCGGGCATCTTCTCGCTGCCCTCGGCCATGGCGGCGCTGGCCGGCGCCTGGGCGCCGCTCGCCTTCCTGATCTGCGCCTTCGCGGTCGGCGCGGTGGTGCTGTGCGCGGCGGAGGCGAGCGGACGGGTCGCCACCAGCGGCGGCGTCTATGGCTATGCCGATGCGGCCTTCGGTCCGGTCGCCGCCTTCGTTTCCGGCATGCTCGTCTGGGTGAGCGCGGTGCTCGCCTGCGGCGGCATCGCGGCGGCGCTGGCGGACGGGCTGGCGCAGAGCTGGCCCGCGCTGCATGGCCCGCTCCCGCGCGGCCTGTTCATCGTCGCGGTCATCGGCGGCATCGGCCTCGTCAACATTGCGGGCGTGAATCCCGCCGCGCGACTGGTCAGCCTGCTGACGGTCATCAAGCTGCTGCCCCTGCTCGTCCTGGTGGTGGTGGGCGGCGCGGCGCTCGCCATGCAGGGACCGGCGCTCGGCACAGCCGCGCCGCCGACCGCCTTCGGGCAGGCGCTGATCCTCGCGCTGTTCGCCTTTTCAGGCATGGAGACGCCGCTTTCGGCGAGCGGCGAGATCGACCGTCCGGCACGCACCATCCCGCGTGCGCTGTTCCTCGCCATGGGCTTCGTGACGGCGCTCTACATCGCCATCCAGCTTGTGACGCAGGGCCTGCTCGGCGGCGCGCTCGCGACCTCCGCGACGCCTCTGGCCGATGCGATCGGCCGGGTTTCGCCTGCGCTCGGCCTGCTGCTGCTGGTCGGAGCCTCGCTTTCGCGCTTCGGCTGGATCGGCAGCCATCTCCTTGGCGCGCCGCGCATTCTTTTCGCCTTCGCGCGGGACGGCATGCTGCCCGCCCGGCTCGCCGTCGTGCACTCCCGCACCCATGCGCCGCATGTCGCGATCATCGTCCATTGCATCATCGCCATCCTGCTCGCGCTGAGCGGTACGTTCGATCTGCTTGCGGTGCTCTCCGGCCTCGCCACGGCGGGCATCTATGTGCTGCTGTGCGCCTCGGCCTGGCGGTTGCATCATCTGGGGACGACATTGGGCGAGAGCACGGTGCGCTATGCCGTGCTGCCTTATGCGGCGGGCCTCGCCATTCTCGCCATGACCGTGATCATCGCGCTCGGCCAGCCGCGCGACATTGCGGGTCTGGCGCTGCTGGTGGGCGGCAGCGGCCTGTGGGCCTTCTGGCGGCTCCGGGGGCGGCGCGCTGAAGGTCGCCCGCAATGACGCGCCTTCGAAGCGAGATCATGGCATAAGGCATCGAGACAGGTTCCGGGGACCGGCAAGCTTATGCCGGTACGTCCGGGTCTTGGTGCCGATCTTCCCCCGCCCCCCGAGGCGCAGGCGCAGCGCGCCCGGAAATCCGGATGTTCAATCCGCGGCGACGGTGAGGCCCAGCCGGTTGAGGTCATGCACATGCACGAGGCCGACGGGACGGCCCGGCATCCGGGCATCGATCACGAACAGGGCCGTGATCCGGTTGCCGGTCAGGATCTCGAAGGCGTCCTGCGCGTAGCAGTCGCTTGGCACGGTTTTGGGCGCGCGGGTCATGACCTGTTCGGCTGTCCGGTCGAGCAGGCCGTCGATCCGGCGGCGCAGGTCGCCATCGGTGACGGTGCCGACCAGCAGGCCTGCCGCATCGATCACGCCGGCGATGCCGAAGCTCTTCTCCGTCATGGTCAGGATGACGTCCTGCATCGGCGTGGCCGGCGCGACGAGCGGCAGGCGCTCGCCGCCGTGCATGAGCTTGGCGACGGGCAGGAAGCGCGCGCCGATGCTCCCGCCGGGATGCAGCGCGCCAAGCTGCTCGCGCGAGACGTCGCGTGCGCGCATGGCGGCGATCGCCAGTGCGTCGCCGAGCGCCAGCATCAGCGTCGTCGATGTGGTCGGCGAAATGTTCGCGGGGCAAGCCTCGCGCAGCGCGGGCAGGGTGAGACAGGCGCTGGCCGCCTGCATCATGGGGGAACGGCGCTGCGCGGAAAGGGCGATGATCGGGCAGCCGAGCCGGCGGGCGTGATCGATGATCGGCAGCATTTCCGGCGTGGCGCCCGAGTTGGATAGCGCAACCAGCACGTCGCCGGGCGTAATCATGCCGAGATCACCATGGGCGGCCTCGCCCGGATGGACGAAGAAGGCAGGAAGGCCGGTCGCCGCGAAGGTTGCCGCCATCTTGCGCGCGATATGGCCGGACTTGCCCATGCCGCTCACGATCACCCGGCCCGTCGTGGCGAGCAGCAGCTCGACGGCACGGGCGAAGCTCTCGTCCAGCGACCCGGCCAGCGTGGCGAGGGCGGCCGCCTCGATCGCCAGCACATCGCGGCCATGCGTGAGCAAGGCGGCGCGATCCAGCGGTCGGGCGGGCTTCAGAAGAGGGTCGACCTTGTGAAACATGTAGCTGTCTCCGCCTTCAGGCCGCGCGCAGACGGTTGTTCTCGCGCTCCAGATCGCGCGCCCATGAAGCGAGGCCGAAGCGCCGGACATCGGCCTGCCGCCAGAACAGGCCGGGATCGCGCTGCCAGAGGGGCAGATGGGCGAGGGCATTGGCGCATTGCGAGCCCATGTCGATCACTTCGGCCAGCTCCTGCATGTAGAAGGGCAGGGGACGGTCCGGCGAGCCCATGCCGGTTGCGTGCGATGCGCCAGTCGCCGCGAGCGCGGTCTCCAGCCCCAGGCTGAAGCTGGCCCGGGCCGCTTCGAGATCGCCTTCCGCAAGACAGAGCCGGGCATCGAAGAAGGCGGCGGCGACCGACTTTGTCGCCAGAAGCGGCGAGAAGCCGCGCCAGTCCGCCCGCGCCGCATGGCCATACCAGCGTCGCGCGCGCGGCCGCTCGCCGGTCAGTTCGCACAGGCGGCCGGCGAGGAAGGCGAGCGAGATGCACCAGCGCTGCACATGGGCGGGCGCATCCCCGCCCGCGCGGCCGACATAGGCTTCGATGGCGGGCACGATCGGCGCGACGAGGTCCGGCCGGCGCATCTCCAGGATACGATAGCCGAGCACGGCCAGCGCCGCGCCCTGATCGGCCGAGCCGCCACGCGAATCCTCCGCGACGCATTCGGCGAGGCGGGCCAGCGTGACGTCATGGCCGAGCCGCTCTCCCATCTGCACCATGACGCGATAGAGCCAGGGATTGTCATAGGCCGCGCCGAAATCGACCAGCGTCGGCAACGGGTCGGCCCCGCGCGGAAAGGCGGGATGGTCATAGCCGGCGCCATGGCCTTCCCCGGCGAGCGGGTTGGCCGATGCCATGATGATGAACCAGGCGCCGTCGATCGGCTGGTCCATATCGGCCTGCTGGATGACATGAGGGCCCGAGAGATCGCGGCTGGCCGCGCGCTGGACATAGCGCATCTCCGGCAGCAGCCATTGCGCGACGGCGCCGCGCAGCACGTCCCAGTCGGCGGGGCGGCTATTGTCTCCCGGGGCCTTGCGCCAGCCCAGAATGAGCCGGCCGTCATATTTGAGGATGCGGGCATGGTGGGCGAGCTGCCCGGTCCAGTCGTCCCGCGAAGGCGGCTCGAAAGCGACGATCATGTCGATGCCGTGATCGGGAATCCGGGCCGTATCGCCGCCCTCCGTGTCGAGCCGCGAGATGCGGCCGGCGCGAGAGAGAGCCGCAAGGATCGCCGCGCCGTCCGCCGGCGCTTCCCCATCGATCAGCACATGATCGCCCGGCCGCACATGCTGCGCGGCGACGGCATAGCGCGCGATGACCGCATCGGCCGCGACGCCGGGCATGCCGAGCACGCTGAACCCCTCGTCAGCGCGGGCGCGTGCATAATAGCTGACGGGCGGCAATTGCGTGGCCGACCATGCGCCATATTCGCTGGCCATCATCCCGGCGGCATGGCGGCGCCAGCCGGCGTCGAACAGCGCCTGCTCGATGGGGTGGCGCGGCTGCCCGGCGGTCGCCAGCACGAGCAGGTCGAGCGCGGCGAAAGGTTTCAGGGCCTCCGCGAAGGCGGGTCCCGCATCGCGCGCGCGCCATTGCAGGAAACCGGCGGTCCGTCCTTCGGGACGGGCGTCGATATCGACCGTCTCGCAACCGAGCAGCGCCAGTTCCCGCGCGAAATCGGCATGGGCCGTGCGGTGCAGCGCGATGCGGCACGGGCCCAATCGCTGCACGATGGCGGCGGCCACTTGGATGGACATGTTCGCTCCCCGGTTGCTGGTCCCCGACGGGCGCCGGCTCAGCCGTGCGCGCGCCCGAAACCGGGGATAGGCGGCAAGCCTTTAGAGGCCGTTAACGATGTTTCGGCCGCGTGCGCGGGTGCGCACGCACGCGCAGCGCCCCGGGGGCGCCCGCACCGGCTTCCGCCATCGCGCGGCGACGGATTGACGCCACCGCGCGAACGCGTCATGCGCCTCGTCCATGCTCTTCTTCTCGGACAATATAGCGCCGGTCCATCCCGCCGTGATGGCTGCGATGGCGGCCGCCAACAAGGTCGATACGGCTTATGATGGCGACGCATTGAGTCAGGCGCTCGATGCGCGCTTCTCCGCCCTGTTCGAGCATGATGTCGCGGTGCTCTGGACCTCCACCGGCACCTCGGCCAATGCGCTGGCGCTGGCGCTGCTGTGCCCGCCCTATGGCGGCATATTGTGCCACGAAGAGGCGCATATCGTTGCGGACGAATGCGGCGCGGTGGAACTGCAGACGGGCGGCGCGCGGCTGATGACCTGCCCCGGCGCGGGCGGCAAGCTGACGCCGGATGTTCTGTGCGCGCGCACCGGCGCCGTGGTCCGCTCGGTGCACCAGATCGCACCCCACGCCGTCTCGATCACCAATGTGACCGAATATGGCCTGCTCTACACGCCGGACGACGTGGCGGCGATCGGCGCCTTCTGCCGCGAGAAGGGCTTCGGCCTGCATGTCGACGGCGCACGCTTCGGCAATGCCGTTGCCGCGCTCGGCTGCAAACCCGCCGACCTCACCTGGCGCGCGGGCGTGGACATGCTGAGCTTCGGCTTCACCAAGAATGGCGCGATGAATGCGGAGGCGCTGATCCTGTTCGATCCCGCGCGGGCGGACGAGGCGCGGCGGCGCCGCAAGCGGGCGGGGCATCTTCTGTCCAAGGGGCGTTATGTCGCCGCCCAGATCCATGCCATGCTGGACGATGATCTCTGGGTCGCCAACGGCGCCGCATCCAATGCGGCCGCCGCCGCGCTGGCCGGGCTGGGGGCGGACCGGCTGCTGTATCCGGTCGAGGCGAACGAGGCCTTCCTGCGGCTGAGCACGGACGAAGCAGCGCGACTGCGCGCGCAGGGCTTCGGTTTCTACGATTTCGGGCCGGATCTGGTCCGCGCCGTGACAAGCTGGCATCAGAGCCCGCAGGACGTGGCGCCCCTCGCCGCCGCCATCGCCGCGCTATGAACCGATCGGCGCTGACCGGGGTCGCGCTGCCGTTCATCATCGTCACGCTCATCTGGTCCTCGACCTGGATCGTGATCCGGGAAGGGCTGGGCGTCGTGCCGCCTGCCTGGTCGGTCTGCTACCGATTCGCCGTCGGCGCCCTCGGCATGGCGGTGGTGGCGCGGATGAGCGGGCAGTCGCTTCGCATCGGGGCGCGCGGCGTGATGTTCGCCGGGCTTCTCGGCCTCGCGCAGTTCAGCCTCAATTTCAACCTGCTCTACCGGGCGGAAGCGCATCTCACGTCCGGTCTCTGCTCGCTCGTCTATGCGCTGCTGGTCATCCCCAACAGCCTGCTGGCCCGGCTGGTCTTCCGTGAGCGGGTGAGCGGCGCCTTCATGGCCGGCTCCGCCGTCGCCATCGCCGGAGTCGCGCTACTGTTCGTCAACGAATATCGCGCCAGCATCAGCGCAGGCCCGGGCGCGGTGCTGCTCGGCCTTGGTCTTTGCACGCTCGGCGTCCTGTGCGCCTCGCTCGCCAATGTCATGCAGGCCGCGCCGATCGCGCGCGCGCTGCCCATGGCGGCGACGCTGAGCTGGGCCATGGCCATCGGCGCGGGCGCGGACGCCGTCTATGCCTGGGCAGCGAACGGAGCGCCGGTCTTCGATTTCCATCCAGCCTACTGGCTGGGCGTGCTCTATCTGGCGCTTGCCGGATCGGTCGTCACCTTCCCGCTCTATTTCGCGCTCATTCAGCGGATCGGCGCCGGGCCGGCCGCCTATTCGAGCTTGCTGATCCCCATCGTCGCCATGGGCCTCTCGACGCTGTTCGAGGGGTATCGTTGGACGCCGCTCGCCGCAGCCGGCGTTGTGCTGGCGCTGGGCGGCATGGCCATCGCCCTGCGCGCGCGCATGCGGCGGGCTGCGGCAGCATGACCGCCGCATGCGCGCGCCTCAGCCCTTCCGCCGACCCTCTTCGCGCAGGATTGCCGCCAGACCGGAGCGATAATCCGGATAGGCCGGCCGCCAGCCGAGCAGGCGTCGCGCCCTGTTCGCGCTGACCCGGCGGTTTTCCGCATAGAAGGCGCGGGCGGCGGGTGACAGGCCGGCTTGCGCCAGCGGCACCAGCGGCGGGACGGGCAGGCCGAGCAGCGCGCAGCCATGGGCGATCACCGCATGCTGCGGGGCGGGGCAGTCGTCCGCGAGATTGTAGATGCCCGGCGGTCCCGTCATGCCGGCGATCACGCCGGAGGCGATGTCGTCCACATGGATGCGGCTGAACATATGGCCGGGCAGGTCGATGCGCGGCGCACGACCGGCGCGGATGCGGTCCAGGACGCTGCGGCCGGGCCCGTAGATGCCCGGCAGGCGGAAGATGTGCGCCGGGCGGCCGAGCGTCTGCCAGGCGAGGTCCGCCGCCGTGCGCGCATTGCGGCGGCCAGCGCCGATGGGCGCGCTTTCGTCCACCCAGGCGCCGCCCGTATCGCCATAGACGCCGGTGGCGGACAGATAGCCCAGCCAGCGCGCCGGACTGGCCCGCAACGCATCGCCATAATGCCGCAGGACCGGGTCGGCGCCGGTCTCGTCGGGCGGGACGGAGGACAGGATATGCGTCGCGCGGTCCAGCGCCGTCTCGACCGCGGCGCGATCGGCAAAGGCGATGCCGCCCGATCGGCCGGTCTCCTCCACCTGCCAGCCGGCTCCGCGCAGCGTGGCGGCGATCCTGCCCGCGCTGTAGCCCAGGCCGAAGATGAAGAGACGCGTCATGACCGGCAGGCCATGCCGCATCTTCGCGGCGCTGTCATGCGCGCGGAGGGGCACCGCGCGCGGTATCGCGCATTGTGCGGGCAGGCGCCGGCGCATAAGGAGTGAGCATGGCAGACATCCAGACCACCGATGCGCCCCCGGCGCCGCCCGTCATTCGCCGCGAGGATTATCGCCCGCCGCTCTGGCTCGTGCCGGAGACGCGCCTGGTCTTCGACCTTGCGCCGGAGGCGACCCGGGTTCAGGCGCGGCTGCATGTGACGCGCGCCGGGCCGCACGACCGGCCGCTGCGGCTGGACGGGGACGGGCTGATGCCGCTTTCCGTCGCGGTGGACGGCCAGCCGCTCGGGCCGGGCGACTGGCGCGTGGAGGACGGCACGCTCATCATCGCGCTGCCGGGCAACGATCATGTCGTCGAGACCGAGGTGGAGATCGCGCCGGCCGGCAACACCCAGCTCATGGGCCTCTATGCCTCGGGCGGCCTGCTCTGCACGCAATGCGAGCCGGAAGGCTTCCGCCGCATCACCTTCTTCCCGGACCGGCCGGACATCCTTTCGCGCTATGACGTCGTCATGCGCGCGGACAAGACGGCCTATCCTGTGCTGCTCGCCAATGGCGATCCGGTGGAGCAGGGGGACCTGGACGGCGGGCGCCATTATGCGCGCTGGGTCGACCCCTTCCCGAAGCCGAGCTATCTCTTCGCCATGGTGGCGGGCGACCTCGCCTGCAATGCGGACAGCTTCACCACCATGTCCGGCCGTGAGGTGAAGCTCGGCATCTGGGTCAAGCAGGACGATCTGCCGCGCACCGACCATGCCATGACCGCGCTCAAGAACAGCATGGCCTGGGACGAGCGGACCTATGGCCGAGAATATGATCTCGACGTGTTCAACATCGTGGCGGTGGCCGACTTCAATTTCGGCGCGATGGAGAACAAGGGCCTCAACATCTTCAACTCGCGCTACATCCTCGCCGATCCGGAGACGGCGACGGACCCGGACTATGACGCCATCGAGAGCGTCGTGGCGCATGAATATTTCCACAACTGGTCGGGCGATCGCGTCACCTGCCGGGACTGGTTCCAGCTTTCCCTCAAGGAGGGGTTCACCGTCTATCGCGATCAGACCTTCTCGGCCGACATGGCGAGCGCCGCCGTCAAGCGGATCGAGGATGTGCGCGTGCTGCGCGCGGCCCAGTTCCAGGAGGATGCGGGGCCGCTCGCGCACCCGGTTCGCCCCGAATCCTATATGGAGATCAGCAATTTCTACACGGCGACCGTCTATAACAAAGGCGCCGAGCTGATCCGCATGATGGCCCTGCTGCTGGGCCCAGAGCGCTTCCGCAAGGGCACCGATCTCTATTTCGCGCGGCATGACGGACAGGCCGTGACCTGCGAGGATTTCGTCAAGGCCATGGAGGATGGCGGGGGCATCGACCTCCGGCAGTTCCGCCTGTGGTACAGCCAGGCCGGCACGCCGCGCGTGACCGTGCGCATGACGCATGATCCGGTGCGCGGCGAGGTGAAGGTCGCGCTCCAGCAGACGGTGCCGTCCACGCCGGGGCAGGACGACAAGGCGCCGATGGCCATTCCCGTCAAGTTCGCCCTGTTCGATCCGCAGACCGGCGCGCAGGGCGGCGAGCAACTTCATCTGCTGACCGACGAGGCGGTCGAAATCCGGCAGGGCGGCTTCACGCAGGCGCCCGTGCTCTCCATCAACCGGGGCTTCGCCGCACCGATCATCGTCGAGGCCGAGCGCAGCGCGGACGACCTCGCCTTCCTGGCCGCGCATGACGATGATCCGTTCAGTCGCTACGAAGCGCTGCAGCAACTCATGATCCAGGCGCTCCTCGGCCATATCGCGGGCGGACCTCTGGAGAGCGGCGTCATCGTCGACTCGATCCGCCGGACGATCGCCGATCCCGCGCTCGACCGCTCCTTCGTCGCGGAAGCCGTGAAGCTGCCGAGCGAAGCCTATCTGGGCGACCAGATGCAGCTTGTCGATCCCGAGGCGATCCATGCCGCACGCGATGGGCTGCAGGGCGAGATCGGCCGCGCGCTCGAGGCGGAGTGGCGCCAGCTTCATGCCGACTGCGCGCGCAACGGCTTCTCCCTGTCCGCCGACGCGCGCGCGGCGCGCAAGCTGCGGAGCGTGGCGCTGTCCTATCTCGTGGCGTCCGGCACGGCGGACGGCGCGGCGCTTGCTTTCGACCAGTTCGACCGCGCAGACAACATGACCGAGCGCCACGCCGCGCTCGCTGTCCTGGCCAACGGAGCGAGCCCCGAACGCGACCAGGCCCTCGCCGCGTTCCATGCGCGTTATGCCGGCAACGCGCTGGTGATCGACAAATGGTTCCAGACGCAGGCCCTTGCCTTCCATCCCCGGACGGTCGAACTGGTCGAGGCGCTCGGGACACATCCCGACTTCACGCTTGCCAATCCCAATCGCGCGCGCGCCCTGTTCGGCGCCTTCGCCGCCAACCAGTGGGCCTTCAATCGCGCGGACGGCGCGGGCTACCGGATGGTGGCGGACGCGATCATCGCGCTCGACAAGCTCAATCCGCAGACGGCGGCCCGGCTGGTCCCGCCGCTCGGCCGCTGGAAGCGCTTCGATGCCGCGCGGGGCGCGATGATGCGGGCGGAGCTGGAGCGGATCGCGGCGACGCCCAATCTCTCCCGGGATGTGCTGGAGCAGGCAACCAAGAGCCTTGGCTGAGGGTCGGCGGGGGCTACGCGGCAGCGGGTGGTGACCCGCGGCCGAAACCGTCGGATCGGCGGAGCAATGTCGATGACCGGGCTGTCGGCGGCATCCCGTGCGATCAGGGCGCCGACGGGCTCCCCGGACCCTGCGCCCTGATCCAGTCCGAGACGGCGACCGCGACCTCGTTGGCGGCGCGGTCGATCGCGGGGGCGACGCTCATCGAGTCGATCTTCGCCACGGGCACGGAAGCCGTGAAGCGCTGCCGCGTGACGCTCTGGCCGTCCGGCGCCATGAGCGTGGCATCATAGGTGACGACAGCCGTGCGGCTTGCGGCGTCGATGCCGAAATCGACCAGCGTGCCTTCGAGCACCTGACCGCGGCGGGCGAGAAACTGGCCCGGATCGAGGACGAGGCGGCCGAGGCGGGCGCGGATCGTCTCCCCGAGCAGCGCCTGGAACTGGCGCGCGGGCGAATCGATCCAGGCGGCGTCCTTCACATAGGCATAGCTGGTCGGACCGGCCCGAACAGCCACGCGGGTGGTGGCGATCTCGCGCGGCGTCGCCGGCAGATCGACGAACAGCGAGGCATCGGTGCTGCCGCTCAGCGTCTGGCCGGCCGGCACGACATTCTGCGGCGCGATGGCGAGAAGCTGGGCTGGCGGCTTGGCGCCGAAGCTCACGCAGCCGCTGGTGGCGATCAGGCCGGCGCCGAGCAGCAGCAGGCGGGCGCCGCGCCAGGGCGTGTGCGGGAAAGAGCGGGCGAAGGCGCCTGTCATGATGATGTCGCGTCCCTTCATGGCTTGTAGTCCGGCAGCGGCGGCGCGCCGATGAGGCTGCTCGCGCCCTGCTGATCGAGCTTCTCGGTGATGGCGAGGATGGCGCGCGACATCTGCCGCAGATCCCGCACCAGCAGGCCGATCTGCGGCATGGTATCGCGGGTGAAGGTCTGCACGCCGGGCTGCGCGCCCTTGAGCGTGGTGTCGAGATCGTCGAGCGTCGAGCGCGCGGACTGGATCGTCTGGCGCAGGTCCGCGACCAGCGGCTTGCCTTCGCTGTTGACCAGATCGTTGGCGCTGTTGGCGGTCGCGGCGAGCGCGTCGGCGGCCTTGCCCGCGCTTTCCAGCGTGGCCTGCGCCTGCCTGATCGTTTCCGTCAGCGCCGGGCCCTGCTGGGCCAGGCTGCCGGTCAGCCGGTCGACATTGGCGAGGATGCCGGCGAGATGCTGCTGGTTCTTGTCCCCGAGCAGCTCGTTGAGCCGCTCGCTGAGCGTGGTCAGGCGTTGCAGCAGCATCGGCGCGCTGTTGAGCAGTTCGCCGAGCGCGCCGGGCTTGGTCGGGATGACCGGCACGCCTTCCGGGCACACCGCTTTCGAATCATGGTCGGGACAGACGATCGGTGGCGCATTGCGCACAGCACCGTCGAGCTGGATTTCCGAGACGCCGGTGAAGCCCACGCTGTTGATGGTGGCGGTCGTGCCCTGCAGGATGGGCGTCCGTCGGTCGACCACGATGCGCACGCGCACGAACTGGGGATCGCGCTCCCACAATTCGATCGACTTCACCTGGCCGGAGGGCACGCCGGAATAGGTCACGGCGGACCCCTTGGCGAGGCCGCTCACCGATTGCTTGAAGAAGATGTCATATTCGCTCTTGTTGCCCTCGCCGACGCGCGAGAACCAGAAGGCCGCCCCGACGGTCAGCGCCAGGAGGAAGAGGACGACAGCGCCCACGAACACGTTGTTGGACCGGGTTTCCATCTATTCCCTGCTCGCCCTCGGGGCGCTTATGGCGGTGTCGCCGCCGGCTGTCCATCTGCGCGGCGCGATAATCATGACTGCGCGACCGTTGCAGCGTCGGCATGGCCCATGGCCAGGCGTCCGCGCGGTCCGTTGAAATATTCCTGGATCCAGGGATGGTCGAGGGCGAGCAGCTCGGCAATCGTGCCCACCGCGATCACCCGCTTGTCCGCCAGCACCGCGACCCGGTCGCAAATGGCGTGCAGCGTGTCGAGATCATGGGTGATGAGGAACACCGTGAGGCCGAGCGTCTGCTGGAGATTGCGCGTCTGCTCGTCGAAGGCGGCCGCGCCGATCGGGTCGAGGCCGGCCGTCGGCTCGTCGAGGAACAGGAGATCGGGGTCGAGCGCCAGCGCGCGGGCGAGCCCGGCGCGCTTCTTCATGCCGCCGGAAAGCTCGGACGGGAATTTGGGCCCCGCATCGGCGGGGAGGCCCGTCATCAGGATCTTGTAGGCAGCGATCTCCTCGCGGAGCTGGGCGTCCATGTGCCGATAATATTCGCGCAGCGGCACCTGCACATTCTCCGAGACGGTCAGCGTGGAGAACAGCGCGCCGCCCTGGAAGAGGATGCCCCAGCGGCGCTGGATAGCGAGCAGTTCCGGATCGTTGGGATCGCGATCGAGCATCGGTTCGCCGAACACCTCGATGGTGCCGGCGGCGGGCCGCTGCAGACCGATGATCGAGCGCATGAGCACCGACTTGCCGGTGCCGGATCCGCCGACCACGCCGAGAATCTCGCCCCGCCGCACGTCGAGGTCCAGCCCTTCATGCACGACCTGGTCGCCGAAGCGGTTGACGAGGCCGCGGATCGAGATGACCGGCCGATCATCATCGTCGGCTTCGGGGCCGCAGTCCATGTCGAGTGCTGCGTCCGTCATGTCCAGCCGATCCAGGTGAAGAACACCGCGAAGATCGCGTCGAGCACGATGACGAGGAAGATCGCCTGCACCACGGCCGCCGTGGTGCGCAGGCCCACCTCCTCGGCATTGCCGCGCACCTGCAGGCCCTGGAAGCAGCCCGAAATGCCGATGATGAGGCCGAACACCGGCGCCTTGAGCAGGCCGACATAGAGATCGGTGAGCGGCACCACCTCGCGCAGGCGCTGGACGAAGGTCACCGGCGGGATGTCGAGCGAGACGGCGCACAGGAAGCCGCCGCCGATGATCGCGAGGATCGAGGCATAGAAGCCGAGCAGCGGCATCATCAGCACCACCGACAGGATGCGGGGCATGATGAGCGCTTCCATCGGCCGCACCCCGATGGTGCGCATCGCGTCGACTTCCTCGTTGAGCATCATCGTGCCGATCTGCGCGGCGAAGGCCGAGCCCGAGCGGCCGGCGACCATGATCGCGGTCATCAGCACACCCAGTTCGCGGAAGGTGAGGCGGCCGACCAGATTGACCGTCAGCATCTCCATGCCGAACTGCTGGAGCTGCACCGCGCCCTGCTGGGCGATGACGATGCCGACCAGAAAGCTCATCAGGCCGATGATGGCGAGCGCCGAGACGCCGACCACCTCGATTCGCTGCACCACCGCGTTGATACGGATCGCGCCGGGATGGCGGATGAGATGACCGGCGCTGATGACCGTCGCGCCCAGAAAACCGAGCAGGCCGATAGTGGTCTGGCCGGTCAGGCGCACCGCCTCGCCGATCTGATCGAGCACGCGCAGCACCGGATGGGGGTCGCGCGGCGGCGTCTCGAGCGGCTGGTCGCTGCGTGTCACGACCTGCAGCAGCCGCTCGGCATTCTCGTCGGCGCCGATGATCCGCGCCTGCGTGCGCTTGGCGAAGCGATGCACCACCCAGGCGCCGATCGTGTCGATATGTTCGACCGCGCCGAGATCCACCTGGCTGACCTCGTCGATCGCATCCAGCGCGCGAGGCAGGTCGCCCAGGCAGGCGAGCGAGAGATTGCCGCTCAGCGCCACGGTTCGCCCGGTCGCATCGTCTCGTTCACTCAAGGCGGCGGGCTGCGTCATCGCGCGGCACACTGGCCCGGATTGGATTGCGCGGCAAGCCGAATTGCCCCATGCGGCCCAGGGACTTGCATGGGAACAGCGGGAAACAGGCAGCGTGCAGAAAATCGCCATCTACGACATGGACCGCACCATCACCGTGCGCGGCACCTACACGCCGTTCCTGGTTCATATGGCGCGGTCGCTGGCGCCATGGCGGCTGGTGCTACTGCCGGTCGCCGGGCTGGTGATGCTGGCCTATGTGCTGAAGCTCGTTTCCCGCACGCGGGTGAAGGAACTCAACCAGCGGCTGCTGATGGGCGGCCGGGTGAGCCGGGCGAAGATCATGCCGGCGGTGCAGGCCTATGCGGACAAGGTGGTCGCGACGAACCTGCGCCCCGGCGCAGTGGCGCAGATCGCGCGCGACCGGGCGAACGGCTACTGCCTGCTGATGGCAACGGCCTCCTACCGGCTTTACGTCGAGCCGATCGCGCAGCGGCTTGGCTTCGACGACGTCATCGCCACCGATCATTTCACGCAGGACATCGATTATGTCCGCGCCAAGATCGCCGGCGAGAATTGCTATGACGTCGCCAAGCTGCGGATGATCGAGGGGTGGTTCGCGAATCAGGGGATCGAGCGGAGCGCCGCGCACGTCCGCGCCTATAGCGACCATGTCACCGACGCGCCGATGCTCGGCTATGCGGACGAAGGCTTCGCCGCCAATCCCCATGCCAAGCTCGAGCGGCTCGCCGCTCTGCGCGGCTGGCCCGTGCTTCACTGGTGAAGTTGCGCGGCGCGACTTGAACCGCAAGGCGATCCCGCTTTCGCGGGACGGCCCCATTATACGGGCGCCGGCGGCGCTCAGCGCATCGCGGCATAATCCTTGACGAGATCGGTCAGGAAATCGCGGCCGGTCATCACCGATCGCACTTCGATCCGCTCATTGAGGCCGTGGGCGCCATTGCCGTCCGGGTCACCCCAGGGGCCCGGCACGCCATAGACCGGGATGCCGATCGCTTCGAGGAAGACGCCGTCCGTCCCGCCGGTCGACATGACCGGGGTGAGCGGCACGCCGGGGAAATAGCGCGCGACGAGCTTCTCGGCGGGGCGCATGATGCGCGGATCGAGCGGCGGCGGCACCGCGTCCGGGCGGATCGGCGGCACCGGCGCGAGCGTCACCTTCGGATCGCCGATCGCCGCGACCAGCGCTGCCTGCGTGGCCTCGATCGTCTGGCCGGGGAAGATGCGGCAATTGATGTTGGCGCCGGCGCGCTGGGGCAGGGCATTGTTGGCGTGGCCGCCATCCAGCAGCGTCGCGACGCAGGTGGTGCGCAGCATGGAATGATAGACGCGATCGGTCGAGACGATGCGCTCCGCCGCGGTATCCCCGGGATTGGCGGCGAGCGCGACCATCGCCTGACCCATCTCGCCGCCGCGTGCTGTGCCCGCCATGCGGAAATAGGCGCGGGTGGTATCGGTGAACATCATCGGGAATTCGAGGTCGCGGATCTTCGCGAGCGCATCGGACAGTTCGTAGATCGCATTGTCGCGCACGGGGATGGAACTGTGCCCGCCCGGATTGGTCGTCTCGATGCGGAAATTCTGCACCGATTTCTCGCCCACCTGCATGGTCTGGGCGACGACCTTGCCATGGCCGTCCGTATCGCCCCCGCCGCCCTCGTTGAGCGCGAATTCCGCGGCGATCAGGTCCGGCTTGTTCCGGGCGAGCCATTGCGCGCCGTTGAACGCATAGGTCGTCTCCTCGCCGCAGGTGAGCGCCATCTTGATCGTGCGGCGCGGGCGATAATGGCCGGTCTTGAAGCGGATCAGCATGTCCGCCCAGATGGCGGCCATCGCCTTGTCGTCCGCGCTGCCACGCGCATAATAATAGCCGCCTTCCTCGATCAGGCGGAAGGGATCGCGCGTCCAGTCCTCGCGCTTGGCCTCGACCACGTCGAGATGCGCGAGCAGCAGCATCGGCCGCGCGGTGGCCGATGTGCCGGGCAGGATGGCGACGATGCCGCCCTCGCGCGGATGATCCGGCACGGAAAAGAGCGTGATGTCCGAATCGGGAAAGCCCGCTGCCCTGAGCCTGGTCGCGACCTGCTCGGCCGCCTGCGTGCAACTCCCGGCCGAAAGCGTGGTGTTGGTCTCCACCATCTCCTTGTAGAGATCGAAGAATGCCTGCTGGTCGGCGCGCAGGCTGAGCGGCTCGGCGCTGGTCGGGACCTGCGCGGCTGCCGGGATGGTGGTGGCCAGCGGCAGCAGCGTGGCGAATATCCGGCGCATCATCTTCGACATCGGCATTGATCCCCCTATGCTTTGAGTCCGATCACGGAAATCTGCCGCCCATAGTCCGGCTCGCCCCGGAGGCAGGACCGGCGGTAGCTGTAGAAGCGCCCGGGCTGGGCCAGCGTGTCTTCGCTCAGGCAATCGATGCGGCCGATGCCCGCCAGCGACAGGCGGCGCGCGACATAGCCCTCTATGTCGAAGAAGCGATGGCCCGGCCGGCCGGGCAGGAAGAAGCGCTCATTCTCCGCGTCCGCCGCCTCGAAGCGCTGCGCGAAATCGTCGCCCACTTCGTAGGAGGCGCGCCCGATGCAGGGGCCGATGGCGGCGGCGATCCGGCCCCGCTCGGCGCCCAGCGCGATCATGGCGTCGATCGTGCTGTCGGTGACGCCCGCCAGCGCGCCCTTCCATCCCGCATGGGCCGCGCCGACGACGCCGGCCTGCGGGTCCGCGAGCAGCACGGGGACGCAATCCGCCGTGAGAATGCCGAGCAGCAGGCCGGGTCTGTCCGTGGCGAGGGCATCCGCGCGGGGGCGGCCGTCCTCATCGAGCGGCGCGGCGACGGTCACGCAGTCGGACGAGTGGACCTGATGCAGCGTGACGAGCATGGCGCCGGGCAGCGTCGCTTCGATCACCCGGCGGCGATTCTCGGCAAGCTCGGGGCCGATCCCGGCCTGTCCGCGCCGGCCCATGTCGAGCGACGCCATCGGTCCGGTGGTGACGCCGCCGCGCCGGCCGAAGAAACCGTGCGGCACATCGTCGAGCGCGGCGCTTGCCAGTGCTTCGGGCGGGCGGGGCGTGCTCATGCGAAGCCCGCCGGCTGCGGCCAGTCGGCGTGCCGACAGGCCAGGACCTTGAACAGCCGGCCCATCTGGTCCGGCGCGGTGAGGCGCGCGGCCGCGGTCTCCACGTCACCGGCGCGCCCGGGATTGGTGCTGGCGAGCGCCGCCGCCCGCGCCGCGATGCCGAGCGCATTCAGGAAGGCGCCCTGCCCGACGCAGGGGCCGGGGCGCAGCCCGTGCGCGCGGGCGATCGCCGCCAGCATGGCGAAATCCACATGGGCCGTGAGGTCGCGCGTGCCCGGTGCTTCGAGCGGATCGGCATAGTGATGGGACTGCATGGCCTGCAGCGTATCGCCGGTCGCCGGTCCCTCATAGCCATAATCGATGGCGAGCAGCGCACCGCCCTGCCGGGCGATGCGCGCCGCCAGATCGGCCATCACCGCTTCACCCGCCAGGTTGCGCTCGACGATGGCGCCCAGCGGCGCGTCGGCGAGCGGCAGCGGGATGTGCGCGGCGCAATCCGCCGTGCCGGGGACGAAGCGGGGCGGATCGTCCGCGACATGACGCTCGCGCCAGCCGCGCGCGGTGCGCTCATACTGGTGGATCGGCAGCGCATCGAAAAACTCGTTGGCGATGACGATGAGCGGACGGTCCGCCGGCAGGCCGGTCGTATCGTCATGCCATGTCGCGGCGGGCACCAGCGCCTGCTGGCGCGCGCGCAGCACGGGGCTCGTCTCCACTAAATGGACAGGCGGCACGAGCCGCGCCTGCGCCATCGCCCGCAGCGCGTCGGCGGTGAGCGTCCCCCGGCCGGGGCCCAGTTCCACCCATGCGAAGGCGCTGCCGGCCTCCGCCCGCAGGACCAGGTCGGCCGCCCACAGGCCGATCAACTCGCCGAACATCTGGCTGATCTCCGGCGCGGTGATGAAATCGCCGCGCGCGCCGAGCGGATCGCGCGTGCCATAATAGGCCGCGTTGGCGGCCGCCATATGGTCGTGCAGCGTGGGGTGCGCGGTGTCGCCCGGATCAGGCGACACTGTCCAGCCCGACGGTCGGCTCGACGCGGGTGCGGCGGCCCTTCGCCGTCGCGATGAGATAAAGGCCGAGCAGGATCAGCGGGATGGAAAGCCACTGGCCCATGTGCAGCCCGGTGCGCTGCGCGAATTCCATGAGCTGTTCGTCCGCCTCCCGGTAGAACTCCACGAAGAAGCGCGCGCAGCCATAGGTGAGCGCGGCGATGCCGAACAGCTTGCCGGGCTCGTAGCGCGCCTTCGTCTTCCAGAAGAAGAAGGCGAGGATGGCGAACATCAGCGGCCCTTCCAGCCCGGCCTCGTAGAGCTGGCTCGGGTGACGCGGCAGATCGCCCGCCCCGGGGAAGACGATCGCCCAGGGCACGTCCGTCACCTTGCCCCACAGCTCCCCGTTCACGAAATTGGCGAGGCGGCCGAAGAACAGGCCGAACGGCACGGCGCAGGCGACATAGTCGCACACGCGCAGGAAATTCAGCTTCTCGCGACGGCACATCCACAGGATCGCGATCAGCACGCCGAGCGTGCCGCCATGCAGCGACATGCCGCCCTGCCACAGCTTGAAGATGTCGAGCGGGTGCTCGAAGATCGAGGGCTGGTAGAAGATGATGTAGCCGAGGCGCCCGCCGATGATGATGCCGAGCGTCGCGTAGAAGATGAAGTCATCGGCATGGCGCCGCGCCATTGGCGAGCCGGGCTGGCGGATCAGCACGGTCAGATACCAGTAGCCGATCAGGATGCCGGCCAGATAGGCGAGGCTGTACCATTTGATATCGAAGAAGCCGAGCGAGAGGGCGACCGGATTGAGGCCCAGATCGGTGAAATGAATGGGTTGGACGGCGGCGGTGGCCGCTGCCGCGAACATGGCGAGCGTCAAGTCTTTTCCCCGACAATTTTGCGCGTCATAGTGCAAGACGACAAAGAGACCAAGGCCGGAGAGGAGCGCGCATGCCGCATCCGTTCGATCAGGCGCTGGACGCCGCGCGTCTGGCGATCACGGCCGCGCCGGGCCCGTTCCGTGCCGGCACGCTGGAGGCGCATGGGCGGCTTTATCCCGCCTTTGTCGAGGCGCCGGCGGACATGCCCGCTTTCTTCGCGCAATGCTGCGCGCTGCATGGACCACGCCCCTGTCTGGTCGATGGCGACGAGCGGCTGAGCTTCGCGCAGGTGCATGATCTCGCGCGGCGCGTGGCGCGCGGCCTGGCGACGCGCCATGGCGTCGCTCCGGGCGATCATGTCGCCATCGCCGCGCGCAACGGCGCGGGGTGGGTGGTCGCCTATATGGGCGTCCTGATGGCGGGCGGGGTGGCGACGCTGGTCAACGGCTTCTGGACGGGCGGGGAGATGGCCGCCGCGATCCGCGACACGGGCTGCACGCTGGTGCTGGCCGACCGGCAGCGGCTGAAGGCGCTGGAGGCCAGCCCGGCGCCGTGCGGGGCGCCATGCCTGCTGCTCGATCTGGATCTGCCGGTCGGGCGGGGGATGGCGCCGTTCATGAACGATACCGCGGGGCCGTTGCCCACGCCGGGGCCGGACGCGCCGGCGACATTGCTGTTCACCTCCGGCTCCACGGGTCAGTGCAAGGGCGCCCTTTCCGATCATCGGGCCAAGGTGCAGGCGGCGTTCCACTTCGCCTTCGCCTCCGTCATGGTCGCCACGGTCCTCACGCAGCAGGGGCGCCCGCCCGGCCCGGCGCAGGCGACGCTGCTCAACCTGCCGCTCTTCCATGTGACCGGCGAAGTGAATGTGATGCTGCAGAGCTTCGTCCTGGGCCGCAAGATGGTGGTCATGCGGCGCTGGGATGCACGCGAGGCGCTGCGCCTGATCGAGACGGAACGGATCACCTATATCACCGGCGTGCCGCTGATGGGCTTTGAGCTTGCGACGCATCCGGACCGTGGCGCGTTCGATCTCTCCTCGCTCTCCGCCCTTGCGGCAGGCGGGGCGCCGCGCCCGGCGGAGCATGTGCCGCGGCTCGCGGCGGGTCTGCCCGCCGCCGCGCAGACCTTCGGCTACGGGCTGACGGAGACCAACGCGATCGGCACCGGCATCATGGGCCCGGCCGTGGTCGACCTGCCCATCACGCCCGGCCGCGCCACGCTGCCGCTGGTCGGGATCGCCATCTTCGGGCCGGACGGGACGGCGCTGGCGCCGGGCGAGACGGGAGAGATCGGCATCCGCTCGATCGCCAACATCACCGGCTACTGGAACCGGCAGCGCGAGAGTGCGGCGCTGTTCACGGCGGACGGCCATGTGCTGACCGGCGATCTCGGCCATATCGACGCGGAGGGCTATCTCCACATCAGTGGCCGCGCGAAGGACATCATCATCCGCGGCGGCGAGAATATCGCGGCGCAGGACGTGGAGGCGGCGCTTTACGCCCTGCCCGAAGTGCAGGAATGCGCCGTGTTCGGCGTGCCGGACGAGCGCCTGGGCGAAGTGCCGGTGGCGACGGTGTGGCTGAGCGAAGGCAGCGGGCTCGACGCCGGGACGATCGCCGAATCGCTGCTCGCCCGGCTCGCGCCCTACAAGCGGCCCAGCCGCATCGTCATCGCGCCGGCCATGCTGCCCCGGCTCGGCTCGGAGAAGATCGACAAGCAGGCGGTGCGCGCGGCCTATCTGGCGGGGCTTTGCGGGCAAGGCGGCGCTGATTCCGGCTGATCGGCACCAGCACAGGTGCGCCGCGTGAGCGGGCGCGCCGGGCCTGCCTGCGCCCGCATGACGGGCCACTGGCAGCGGCATGTCGTGCGCGTTCATGGTCCCTTCGTGCGGAAAAGCGGTTCCCACCGTTCCGTGCGATGCGCTAGCATCGGGTCCATGCATGGCATGATGAAGCTTTTCCGCGCGCTGTTGCCGCTGCTCCTGCTGGGCTGGCACTTGGCGCCCGCCCAGGCCCGGCCGACACCCGAGGATGAGATACAGGCGCAGATCGACGCCGAGCTGGAAGCGATGCGGCAACAGCAGGCGCGGAACGCGGGCGCGGCGGCGGAGGCACCGCCGCCGCCTCCGGTTCCGGCACCGCAGGTTCCGGCGCGCGTCTACCGGACCGTGCCGATCGTGCTGACCACCAGCATGGGCGCGATCACCATTGCGCTCGAGGTCGAGCGCGCGCCCGTCACGGCGGCCTATTTCCTGCGCTATGTGGACGAGAAGCGGCTCGACGGAACGGTCTTCTACCGCTCCTTCACATTCGAGGATGGCGGCTCGGTGGGTTTCATCCAGGGCGGCACGCAGAATGATCCCAAGCGCATCCTGCCCCCGGTCCCGCACGAGCCGACCAGCCAAACCGGGCTCAGCCATGTCGACGGCGTCATCTCGATCGCGCAGGCGGCGCCGGGCACCGGCACGGGCGATTTCTTCATCATCGCGGGCGACATGCGCGGCTTCGATGCGACCGCCGACCAGCCGGGCTTCGCCGCCTTCGGCCGCGTGACACAGGGCATGGACGTGGTCCGCGCCATCCTCGCCGCGCCGCGCAGTCCGACACGCGGCGAAGGCGTGATGAAGGGCCAGATGCTGGAGCCACCGGTCAGGATCCTGACCGCGCGACGGGCGCCGACGAACTGAGCTGGACGGGTTCCGGTGGAGCCCGCTTCATTACTGACCGGGACGTCGATGGGGGCAGCACAGGATGGGCCGCCCGGGGCCGATCGGAATCGCAGGGGTTCCGGTGCTTTCCATGGTCGATGGCTTCTTCCGAGCGCCATACCCGCGGCGACGAGCGGCGTATCCCGATCGGATCGGGAGGACGTCAGGAGGCGGGCCCCGGCGCAATGCGCTGCCAGAGCGTCAACACCGCGCGGCGGCCATGAGCGCCGAGGATCAGGACGAGCCCCGCCGGGATCGCCAGCACGGCAAGCACGATGAGCAGCGCGAGCAGGCCGTTGAGGATCATCCCGGCGAATTCGAGCGCGTTCCGCGCCGCCTGGCCGAGACTGAAACCCGGGAGGAAACCGTCCGTCGAATAGCTGAGCCGCATGGGGGTGTTTGCGAGTTGCGTGCGCACGTCATCGCCGTGCTGCCGGGCCTGACGGATCTGCGTCTCCTGCGCGGCGAGGCGATTGCGGAGCTGCGCACGCGCATCGGCGGAGAGGCCGGCGCGCGCAAGCTCGGCCTGCAGGCTGTCCTGCTCGGCGCGCGCGGCTGCGAGATCGGCATCGCTGCGCTGGAAGGCAGGTGCTCGATTCACGCCATCGATGTCCATCGATTCAAGCTTGCCTTTCGCGGACTCGACGGCGGCGCCGGCATCCTTGCCGAAGCGGCGGGCGAGGTCCGGCGCGAGCGCGAGGTCCAGCGTCGCGCGCACCGAATCCTTGCCGAGCCACTGGAAGCTCAGGCCGGTGATACGGCATTTGTCGATGCCCAGTGCTTCGCACGCGGCGGCATGGCGTTCCTGCACGCCCGCGATCCGGTCGGCGGCCAGCGCGTAGCGATAACGATAGGTGAAGGCGACGCCCGGGGCGACGGAGACGCTGATATCGGGAGCCTGGCCGGATGCGGCCTCCCGGTCGCCGACATCATTGTCGGTCCCGGGCGCTTCCTGCCGGGAACATCCGGCAAGGGCGATGGGCAGCAGGGCGAGCGTGAGGGAAGATAAGCGGGAGGCCATAGTGTCTCTCCTATCACTATTTAAGTGATAGAGTTACGGTAAGGCGTGCCGGATCGGCGATCAAGCGTGGTCTGAGCTAACCGGGCAGACTGCGGCGAGCTGGATGGCGCGGACATGGAGGGGGCCGCACCTTGCGGCGCGGCCCCGATGAATCTGGTCCGGTGTAACGGCTGCGGCCGTCAGAATGCGGCGGTCACCGAGAAGACCACCGCGCCATCCGCATGCTCGTCTTCCTTCACCAGCTTGGGCTCGTCCGTGTTCACATAGGAAACACCGAACGTCAGCATCTTGTAGGTCGCGGTCGCCCCGAAGGAATAGTCCCACACCTTGCCGTCGACGCCGCCGGGGAAGCCATCGCTCTTGGCGTAGCCGACATGGGCATTCAGGCCGAAGGGCGTGTTGGGAATGGCAATCGACGGTTCGGCATGGAGGTAGATCGAGGAATTGTCGCCGAGCGCGCTCTGCGACCAGGCATAGTTGACGCCGACCTTGAGGTTGAGCGGGCCGATCGCGCCGATCACGTTCACATAGGGCTCGAAGAAGTCGGTGTCGTAATTGCCGTGCTTGGGATAGAGATAATAGAGCAGGCCGACGTCGACGGTCACGCCGGGCGTGACTTCACCCGTCCAGCCGCCGAACAGGTCGACTTCCGTATTGCCGGCGAAGCCGACGCTCGAACCCCAGGTGCCGAAGTAGAAGCCGCTGGAATGCGTGGCCGTGATGCCGCCCTGAACCGAGGCATTCTCGTTGTTCTGCGAGAAACCGCGGAAACGATAGTCGGAGACAAGGCCCACCGAGCCCGAGATGGTGAGCGGGCCGGCTGCTTCATCTTGGGCAAGAGCCGGCGCGGCGGCGGCAAGAAGAGCAAGAGCCGAAAGGCCCAGAACAGTATTTCGCATGGGAATTCCCCTTTGAGACAATAAGGCGATCGTCCCATCCTGCGGTCGTGCCGATCGCTTCCTATGCGTTCCGCGCTCAAGCGCGGCCGAGCGACCTGTCCATCGAGCCGTCACCAAAGTGCAATCAGATTGTGCAACGCACAAGCAAAAACGTTGCTGATCCATTGCTCGATCATTACTGAACGCAACGCTGTTGCAGCGGTGCAACGCTGATTAACCACAAATTCCCGATCATGGCGGCGCTCGCGCAATGAAAGAAGGCCGGGCTCGTGCTTGCCGATCTCCTGCGCCGCACCATTCGAGAGTTCGCCATGCGCCAGCCCGTCGAGGCCTGATTGCGAGGCGCGCGAAGGAATGCCGCTAGCCGGTCCAGGCCTGATTCCAGCGAGCCAGCGCCTGATCGAGATCGGCGATGAGGTCGACCGGATCCTCAAGGCCAATGGACAGGCGGACGAGCGGGCCGCGTCCTTTCCAGTCGGTCGCGCTGCGCAGGTTCGCCGGATCGGCCGGAATGGCCAGGCTCTCGAACCCGCCCCAGCTATAGCCGATGCCGAACAGGGCGAGCGCGTCGATGAAGGCGGCGCGCGCCCGCTCGCCGCCGCCGGCCAGTTCGAAGGCGAACAGGCCGGCCGGGCCGGAGAAATCCCGGACGAACAGGGCGTGGCCCGGGCAATCGGGCAGGGCCGGATGCAGGACGCGGGCGACTTCCGGCCGGTCCGCCAGCCAGCGGGCGACGGCAAGGGCGCTCTCGCCCTGCCGGCTCATCCGCAGGTCCAGCGTGCGCAGGCCGCGCAGGGCGAGCCAGGCATCGTCCGGGCTCGCCGTCTGGCCGAGCATCAGCGCGGCCTTGCGGATCGCGGGCCAGAGCGCGGCGTTGGCGGTGACGGTGCCGAGCATGATGTCGCTGTGGCCGCCGATATATTTGGTGCCGGCGAGGATGGAGATGTCCGCGCCCAGCCCCAGAGCCGGCAGGCGGAGCGGCGTCGCCCAGGTATTGTCGATGAGCGTCACGATCCCGCGCGCGCGGGCGACCTGCGCGATGGCGGGCAGATCCTGCACCTCGAAGGTGAGACTGCCGGGACTTTCCATGAAGATGGCGCGCGTCTTCTCCGTGCAGAGATCGGCGATGGCCGCGCCGGAGAGCGGATCATAATAAAGCGTGCGCACGCCGAAATCGCGCAGCATCGCGTCGCACAGGGCGCGCGTCGGGCCATAGGCGCTGTCCACCATGAGCAGTTCGTCGCCCGGCTTCAGGATGGCGAGCAGCGCGGCGGCGATGGCGGCGACGCCGGAGGGATAGAGCATGGTGCCGGCCGCCTCGGGCTCCATCGCGGTGATGGCCTCGGCCAGCGCCCAGCCGGTCGGCGCGCCGCGCCGGCCATAATAGAGGCGGTGCGGGTCCTGCCCATGCTCGGCGCGCAGATGGGCGACATTCTCGTACAGCACGGTCGAGGCGCGCCAGACCGCGGGATTGACGATGGTGCCGGGCTGGCCGGGCATGCCGGTCCATTCCGGCTTGCGACCCGCATGGGCGAGCCGCGTCGCGGCCGCGAGCGGCCTGTCCCTCTTGTCGTTGCGCTCGTCGCCGCTCATGCCGGGCCGGTCGATTTCGGCGTGGCGGGATCGGCGCCCCATTCGGACCAGCTCCCGTCATAGACGCGCACGTCCTGCTTGCCGAGCAGAGCCGCGCCGAACAGGAGGTTGCAGGCGGTGACACCGCTGCCGCAGGTCATGATGAGCGGCCGGCCGAGGTCGACCCCCGCCGCATCGAAGGCCGCGCGCAGGGCCACGCCGCGTTTCCAGCGGCCATCGGCATCGAGCAGCGCGTCCGTCGGCAGGTTGCGCGCGCCGGGGATATGGCCTTCCGCCATGCCGGGCCGGGGCTCGGCCGCCTCGCCCCGGAAGCGTGCCGCCCCCCGCGCATCGACGACTTGCGCGGCGCAACTCGACAGGTTGGCGAGCATGTCCGCCTTGTCCGCGATCCACGCATCATGCCGCTGCGCCGCGAAATGACCCGCGCGCGGCGCCTCGTCACCCTGCGCGAGCGGGTGGCCCTGCGCGATCCAGCCGGCCAGCCCGCCATCGAGGATCGCCACATCGCGCGCGCCGAACAGCCGCATCAGCCACCAGCCGCGCCCCGCGCTGGAGAGCGGGCTGTTGTCATAGACGACGATCCGATCCTCCCGCCCGACGCCCAGCGCGGCCATGCGCGCGGCGAACTGCGCATTGGTGGGCGCCATGGCGGGCCGGGGATCGTCCGGATCGTTGAGCGTCGCCAGATCGAGGAACAGCGCGCCGGGGATATGTCCTTCCCGATATTCGGCGCGCGGATCGCGCGGGGTGCCGGGCAGGAAGGCGGTGGCGTCGAGCAATCGCAGATCGCTCCTGCCGATTTCGCCGGCGAGCCATTCGGGCGTGACGAGCAGGTCCATGGCCGTGTCTGTCGTCCCTGCGCGCCGATGACGCAAGGGGGTTCGCGCGGGGGACGAAACATATTAAAGGCGCGGACCATGACTTTGCACCATCTTGGCCAGAGCAGCACGCTTCCCGCCAGTCCGCAGGAAGCGGTGCTCGATTATGTGCCCAATCCCCGGCCGGGGCGCCCCTATCTGGTGCGCTTCGCCGCGCCGGAATTCACCTCGCTCTGCCCGGTAACGGGCCAGCCGGACTTCGCGCATCTGGTCATCGACTATGTGCCGGGCGAGACGATCGTCGAATCCAAGTCGCTGAAGCTGTTCCTCGGCAGCTTCCGCAACCATGCGGCCTTTCACGAGGATTGCACGGTGGGGATCGGCGAACGGCTGTTCGACGAGATGAAGCCGCGCTGGCTGCGCATCGGCGGCTACTGGTATCCGCGCGGGGGCATCCCCATCGACGTGTTCTGGCAATCCGGCCCGCCGGTCGAAGGCGTGTGGCTGCCCGATCAGGGCGTGCCGGGCTATCGCGGGCGGGGCTGATGGGGCGGCCGATCGACATTCAGTGCTAGCGGTCTGCAAGGCCGCCATTTTCGCTCCGCCAACGCCTGAATGTCGATCGGGCCTGGAGTCGATCCGCGTAAAACGGAATCCGCGCTCCTGCGCAAGCAGGAGCCCAGGGCGCGAGGGCACTGCGGCTGGATCCTGGGCTCCTGCCTGCGCAGGAGCACATGTTGTTTCCTCCTGGAACGGACGGGCCCCGGGCACGCGGGTCGTTCGGGCGGGATCGGATCTCGGCGATGGGCATGGCGCGACGTCGTGCCGATACCCCTCCACCATCCTGCGGATGCTTCCCTTCCCGTCCCTGGGAGGATCGGGGGCGGATGGAACCGGCCTGGCGCGCCGTCAGTGCGCTTCCAGTCCCAGCGCGGCAGCGATGTCCGCCCAGGCGACGAGCTTGAAATTCTGCGCCTTGTCGCCATTGTGGCCGTCCTGCGCGACGAACAGGCCGCCGGGCCAGGCGGGGCCGAAATCGCCCAGCATCAGTTCGATGCCGTCCGTCTCTTCCGACCCGCCGATGGCCGGCCCGTCGACGATGCGGAAGCGGCCGACATAGCGGTCGTCGGCCAGGCTGTAGAGCGTATAGGCATTGTCGCCCTGGCTGGAGACGATGACATAGCCGCCGGTCTCCCCGATCGGGGCGATGGCGACGCCCTCGGCATCGTCGACAAGCTGCCTGAGATCGACCGACCCCACGCGCACCGGCGCGACCGGGCCGCCCGCCCGCGCGTCGAAGCGCCACAGGCCGACATCCTCCTCCGCGACATAGAGGCGGTGCGTGCGCTCGTCGACCGCGCAGCCTTCCGCCTGCGTGCCGAGCTTCATGGTCCGCACGATGCGGCCCTGCGGCGCGGGGCCGGCGGCATCGAGCAGAATCTGGTGGATCGTGCCGTCCTTGAGGACGATGAAGGCGGAGAGCCCGTCGGCATCGCGGCCGAGGCAGATGCCATAGGCCTCGCCGGAGCCGGTCGCCACGGTGCCGAGCGCGGTCAGCGCGGCGGTGGCGGGATCGAGCCGGAACAGGGCCAGCTTCGCATTGGCCTTGTCGTTGCGGTCGCTCGCCACAACGAGGATGCCGGGCACGCCGTCGATCGTCACGCCGTCCCTGAGGTCGACATTGTTGACCCGGCCGGCATCGAGGAAGGAGCGGGTGCGCCCGTCCAGCCCATAGACATAGAGGCCGGCCTTCTTGTCCGTGCCCACGATCAGGCTCGCGGCGGGATCGACCGGGTTGCGCCAGATGGCGGGATCGTCCGCCGCGTCGGCATTGCCGGTGCCGACCGGCTCGGTCTCGCCGCGCGCGATAAGCGTGGCGGCGGGCAGCGCATGGGCGATGCGTGCCGCGACGGGCACTTCCGTTTCCCCCGCTGCGCAGGCGGCGAGGGAAAGGAGCGCGGCGCCGGCCGCCAGCGTCCTCGTCAGGACGGGCGCGCGCATCAGAAATTCACTTTCGCGCCGAATTTGAAGGTCGAGCCATATTCCTCATACTGGAGCAGGCGCTTGCGATTGTCGAAATTCTGATAGGCGAAATAGCGCGCATTGTTGATGTTCACCCACTCGGCATAGAGACGGACATTCTCGCTCACGCGGAACTTGGCCGAGAAATCGAGCTGGAAGTGATTGTCGACATAGCGGTCGCTCTGCGCGTCGCCGCCCAGCTCGTCCAGATATTTGCCGCGATAGGTGCCGGCAAGGCGCAGGTTGACCGGGCCTTTCTCATAGCCGAGCACGACGTTGAACGTATCGCGCGAGGCCGCCGGCAGCGGGATCGAGCGCAGGTTCATGTCCTCGTCATACACGTCGCCCTTGGCGTCCGTGTAGGTGTAGTTGGCCTGGACGAGGAAGCCGCTCAGCAGGCCCGGCAGGAAATCCAGCGCCTGGCTGACGCTCGCCTCGATGCCGAAGATCTCGGCCTTGTCGCCATTCTGCGGAATGACCGCTTCCCTGAAGGCGATGCCCTGATAGACGCCATTGTAGGGCGCCGTATCGTCCTGATAATAGGCGTCGACGATGAAATCATCGATCGTCTTGTAGAAGGCGCCGAGCGTGACGCCGCCGTTGCGCGCGAAATAATATTCGACGCCGGCATCGAAGTTCCACGCCTTGTAGGGCTTGAGGTCCGGATTGCCGAACTCGGCTTCCTGATCCTCATTGATCGTGTAGCGCGGCGCCAGCTTGGAGAGCTTGGGCCGCACCAGGCTCTTGGAGACGGCGAAGCGCGCGACCAGGTTCGGCTGCGGCTGGAAGCGCAGGGTGAGGCTGGGCAGCCAGTCGGTATAGCTGCGCTCATAGCTGAGCGGCGTCACGAACACGTTTTCACCATCGTCCGAGACTTCCTGCCCGTCGAGGCGATTCCAGGTCCGCTCGATGCGCACGCCGCCGATGACGCGCAGCGTCGCGCTGTCCCAGCGGCCGAGCAGATAGCCGGCGAGAATGTCCTCCTTCACCGAATAGTCCGAGGTCGCCGAGTTGAGCGCGCTCTCATAGGGATCGATCTCGAAGCCGGCGCTGTTGGCGAGGAAGAAGTCGGCCGGATCGGTCTTGGAGGCCACCGGGCCGATGTCCGTGAGGCGATAGGTCTGCGTGCCGAGCACGTCGGCGAGCGTGAAGTCGCCGTCATAATCGCCATAATAGGTCATGTTGAAATCATAGCTCTTGGTGCGCCAGCGCGACTTGACGCCGGCCTGCACCGTGAAGGTGCCGCCATCCATGGCGAAGGCCCGGCCGAGGTCGCCCTTGAGCGCATATTCCTCGTCCTGGCTGTCCGAGAGATTGGTCAGTTCGATCCGGTTGAACTCATATTCGGCGGGATCGTTGAATAGGTCCGCGCCCGAGGGCACGCTGAAGAGCGGCACGCGATTGTCCGCATAGTTCATGTTCACGTCCACCCCGTCGCCGTCGAAACGGGCGCGGAAGCGCATGGGGTCGATCGAGAAATCCTCCTTCTCGCTCGATTTGGCCCAGCTTGCGGACCAGTTGGCGATCCAGTCGCCGCTGTTGGTCTCGCCGCCGAATGTGATGGTGCGGATGCGCTGCCGCTCGAACCGGTCCTTGAGGTCGCGGCGCACCTCGATGCGACCGTCCTCATCGGAGAAATAGGCATTGTCCGCGTCACCTGAGCTCGGATCCTCGTCGAACACCAGCGACGTGCGGCGACGATATTCGTGATCGTCGAACTGGGCGAAATTGCCGCGCAGATAGAGCTTGGTCGTGTCCGTCGCGCGCAGGTCGAAGGAGAGCGAGGCATTCAGACGCTCGCGCGTCACGTCATAATCGCGATATTCGATCTCGTCGGCGAAGGCGATGCCATCGTCGCTCATCTTCCAGCCGCCGCTCTCGATATTGTCGGTCTCGAACTGGCGCTTGTAATAGCTGATGCTCGCGGCCACGCCGAAATCGTCGGTGAGGCGGGCGGCGACGTCCGCGCCGAGCTTGGGCGTCAGCTTGCCGGAATAGTCGTTGTAGCTGCCTTCGGCCGTGGCGGTATAGAGATTGGTGCGGCGGTCGAACGCGCTGGTGGTCTTGATCTCGATCGAGGCGCCGATCGTGTCCGCGTCCATGTCCGGCGTCAGCGACTTCTTGATCTCGATGGATTCGATCGTGTCCGAGCTGATGACGTCCAGCGCGACCGAGCGCACGTCCGATTCCGGCGCGGGCAGGCGCACGCCGTTCAGCGAACTGGCGTTCAGCTCCGGATCGAGGCCGCGTACCGAGACGAAGCGGCCCTCGCCCTGGTCGTTGAGGATATTGACGCCGGGGAGGCGGCGCAGCGATTCGGCGACATTCTGGTCCGGGAACTGGCCGATGGCGTCGCGCGTCAGCACGCTCTCGACGCCGTCCGCCGCCTTCTGGCGGGAAAGGGCGGAGGCCTGGTTGGCGAGCTGGCCGATGACGAGAACGTCCTGACCATCGAAGCCGGTGAGCGCGAAATCCTCGACGAGCGTGCCGGTCTCGCCGACCTCGACCTGACGCCGGCTGGGATCGGCGCCCACATAGCGGACCTCGAGCGTATAGGTGCCGGCGGGGACGTCCGCGAAGATATAGCTGCCGTCGCGGCCCGCTTCGGCCGCGCGGTTCAGTTCGACGATGCGCAACTGCGCGCTCTGCAGGGCGCGTGTATGGTCGGCATCGCTGACCGTGCCCTGGATGGTGCCGGCCTGCGCGAGCGCGGGCATGAGCAGGGCAAGGACGATCGCGGCGCGACTCGCGCCGTGAAAAGGACGGTTCATGAAGGCTCCCCTTGTTGTCGGGAGCCCCCTGACAGGGGTCATTTACGGGCTGATGGCAGTTGGATGACGGTTCGGCGACAATTCGGGGACGGATTTGTGACGATCCGTGCCGCGCGGACTATTTGAGCAGGCCGCCGAGCATGCCGCGCACCAGCCGGCCGACGAGACCGCTGCTGCTGCGGCTCGACCCGCCGAAGACCGCGCGGCCCAGCTCATTGGCGACCTGACGGCCGACCGAGGAGGCGGCCGAGCGTGTCGCGGACTGGATCGCCTTGTCCAGCGCGGAGGGCTTCGCGGCTTCGCGTGCCGCGGCCTTGTCCGCCGCCGCCTGCGCCTTGTCGGCCGCGGCCTGCGCCCTGGCCTGCTCGGCGGCGGCCGCGGCGTCCTGCGTGCGCTTCGTCAGGATCTCATAGGCGGATTCGCGATCGACGGTCTGGTCATATTTGCCCGCGACCGGCGAGATGGATTGGATGATCGCCCGCTCCTTGGCGTCGATCGGTCCGACGCGCGAGCGCGGCGGCGCGATCAGCGTGCGCTGCACGATCGAGGGCGCGCCGTCCTCCTGCAGCAGCGACACCAGCGCCTCGCCGACCTTGAGCTGGGTCAGCACGGTCTCGACATCGAGGGCGGGATTGGCGCGGAAGGTCTCGGCCGCCGCCTTGATCGCCTTTTGCTCGCGCGGCGTGAAGGCGCGCAGGGCATGCTGCACGCGATTGCCGAGCTGGCCCGCCACATCCTCGGGAATGTCGATGGGGTTCTGCGTGACGAAATAGACCCCGACGCCCTTGGAACGGATGAGGCGCACGACCTGCTCGATCTTGTCGACCAGCGCCTTGGGTGCCTCGTCGAATAGCAGATGCGCCTCGTCGAAGAAGAAGACCAGCACCGGCTTGTCCGGATCGCCCACCTCGGGCAGCGTCTCGAACATTTCGGAAAGCAGCCAGAGCAGGAAGGTGGCGTAGAGCTGCGGGCTCTGCATGAGCTTGTCCGCCGCCAGCACGTTGATGTAGCCGCGCCCCTTCTCGTCGGTGCGGATGAAATCCTTTATGTCCAGCGCGGGTTCGCCGAAGAAATTGTCGCCGCCCTGGCTCTCGAGCTGGAGGAGCTGGCGCTGGATGGCGCCGACGCTGGCCTTGGTGACATTGCCATATCGGGTGGCGAGCTGATCGGCATTGTCCGCGCAATAGGCGAGCATCGACTGGAGGTCGGCGAGATTGAGCAGCAGCAGCCCCTCGTCGTCCGCATAACGGAAGGCGACGGTGAGCACGCCTTCCTGCGTGTCGTTGAGTCCCATCAGGCGCGCGAGCAGCAGCGGGCCCATTTCGGAAACGGTGGCGCGGATCGGGTGGCCCTGCTGGCCGAACAGATCCCAGAAGATCGCCGGATTGTCCGCGAAGCTGTAGTCGGCAAGGCCGATTTCCTTCGCGCGGGCGACGAGCTTGTCGGCATTGGGCGCGGTGGGCGAGCCGGCCATGGCGATGCCGGAGAGATCGCCCTTCACGTCCGCCAGGAAGACCGGGACGCCGCGCGCCGAAAAGCCTTCCGCGATGCCCTGCAGCGTGACGGTCTTGCCCGTGCCGGTCGCGCCCGCGACCAGACCATGCCGATTGGCCCGGCGCAGGACGAGATTCTGCGGTTCGCCATTGCCAAGGCCGATGAAGATCGATGTGACGTCGCTCATTGCGCCTGCCTCCTGTCCACGTCTCCTGCCCGGCTTCCCGCCTTGCGATAGCCGCTCGGGCAAATCGAGGAAAGGGCGCGGAAACCCGCGCCCTTCCATTCCTTCCGTGACGATCGTCGCGGTCGTTACTGATCCCGCAGACGCACCGCGACGAGCGCCGCCGGCACGCCGCGCCGCGTGACCTGCAGCAGCACGGCATTGCGCCCCGATTGCTTGGCGGCCTGCGCGGCCTCGCCGAGCGCGGCCTCGGTCGTGACCGGCCGGTTGTTGGCCTGCAGGATGACGTCGCCGCGACGCAGGCCCTTGGCCGCCGCATCGCTCGACGGATCGACCGCCGCGATCACCAGACCGCTGATCTTGGCGTCGAGGCCGAGCTGGCGTGCGATCGTCGGCGTCAGCGGCTGCACGGCAAGGCCGAGCAACTGCTGGGAGGCCTGCTTGGCGGTCTCCTCGTTCGGCTCGGGCATGCCCTGATCCGAATCCTGGTTGAAATTCGCCAGCTCCTCCTCGGGCGGCCGCTCGCCGATCTTCGCCTGCACGGTCATGCGCCGGCCGTTGCGGATGAGCTCCACGGGCACGGTCGAATTCACCGGCAGGTTGGCGACGATGTAGGACAGGGTGTCGTCCGGCGTCACCTCGACATTGTTGACCTTCACGATCACGTCGCCGGGCTTGATGCCCGCGCTTTCGGCGCCCTTGCCGGGTTCGACGCCCTGCACCAGCTCGCCGCGATTGTGCGGCAGGCCGAGCGCTTCGGCGGCATCGTCGGACAGCGGGCTGATCTGGATGCCCAGATAGCCGCGCTTGACGCTCTCGCCGCGGCGCAGCGTCTCGATGACCGGAACCGCCTGCTCGGACGGGATCGCGAAGCCGATGCCGATATTGCCGCCGGTGGGCGAGAGGATCTGGCTGTTGATGCCGATCACATTGCCGTTCATGTCGAACATGGGACCGCCGGAATTGCCCTGGTTGATCGAGGCGTCCGTCTGGATGAAGCGCTCGATCCCGGCAAGGCCGCTGCGATGCAGGGCGGAGATGATGCCGGCGGTCACCGTGCTGCCGAGGCCGAACGGATTGCCGATCGCGATCACCCAGTCGCCCACGCGCGCCCTGGTCGAATCGCCGAACTTGACGAAGGGCAGGGGGCGGGGCGCGCTGATCTTGAGCACGGCGAGGTCGGAGCGCTCGTCGCGGCCCACGAGCGTCGCTGGATATTCGCTGCGGTCCGGCAGGATGACCGTGATCGAATCCACCTTGGCGCCCTGTGTGCCGGGCGCGACCACATGGTTGTTGGTGACGATATAGCCGTCCGCCGAGATGATGAAGCCAGAGCCCAGCGACTGGGCCTGGCGCGTCTGCGGCTGGCCGTCGTCGTCGCCGCCGAACAGGCTGCCGAACGGCGTGCCGGCAAAGGGATTCTGGCTTTGCACCTGCACGCGCTGTTTGGTGGAGATATTGACCACGGCCGGCTGCAGGCGCTCGACCATGTCCGCGAAACTGACCGGCGCGCCGCGCGGGGCGGCGGCGGCCATGCCCTCATTCTGGGCGGTCTGCGCGATCACGCTCGTCGGATGCGACGTGAGCGCAAGCGTAGTTCCGCCGAGGAGCAGGGCTGCTGTGATGGCGTAAGCGTAGCGCACTAAAACCTTCCTCTCATTCGAACTGGTTCATCGACATAGTGCCCACTCGGACTGCCCGGGAACCGGACCAACTGCCCCGAGGGGGCCATGGCGCGCGCCGGATTAACCGACATTGAATGGACCGTCATCGCCGGGGCGTCGGGACGCAAGGCGCCTCAATGACCCCGGAACTGGCGCAGATAGTCATTGTCGGCGGAAAGGACCGCCGTGGTTTCCCCGCTCGCATCCGGCGCGAAGGTGAGGCGATAGGACTGCATGGCCCGGTAGAAGTCGTAGAATTGCGGATCCTTGCCGAAGCTTGCCGCATAGACCTTCGCCGCTTCCGCATCGGCCTGTGCCTGGATGAGCCGCGCCCGGCGCGCGCCCTCGGCGCGGATGGTCAGCGCCTCCTGCTCGCGCGCGGTGCGCATCCGCTGGAACGCGCCCTGCAGCGGCGCGCCGTCCGGCAGGTCCGCGCGCATGATCCGCACGTCGATGATCTCCGCGCCATATTGGCGCGCGACGCGGTTGAGGCTGCGCCTGATGTTGCTCATGACCTCGCCGCGCTCGGGCGTCAGCAGGGTCTGTGCCGTCCGCTTGCCCAGTTCGTTGCGCAGCGCCGAGCCGAGGATCGGCCGCAGGGCATCGGCGACACGCTCCTCGGTCCCCGCCGACCGATACATCTGCTGGGGATCGATGATGCGATAGCGGGCGAAGGCGTCCACCTGCAGGCGCAGCTGATCGGTCGAAAGCACCTGCTGCCGCTCCATCGTCACGGACTGCACGCGCTTGTCGATCCAGATGATCTGGTCGAGGAAGGGCATGCGGACCTTGAGGCCGGCGCCGGTGTGCCCGAATGCTTCATTCGTCTTGTAGCTGTTGTAGATGCGCACCGGCTCGCCGAAGCGCAGCACCACGGCCTGGCGCGTCTCGGGCACGATGGCGAAGGTGCTGCCGATCAGGAACAGCAGGACCGTCGCCAGCACGGCGAGCGTGATCGGGTTGCGCAGCGTGAGGCCGTTCATTGCCCGCCTCCCTGCTGGCCCTGCGACTGGGTGGCTTCCACCGTTGTCGTGCGCGCCGGCGGGCGGACCGCCGGCAGCGGTAGATAGGGCGTCACGCCATTGGCTTCCACGATCGTCTTGTTCACGCCCGAGAGCACCTTTTCCATCGTCTCATAATACATGCGGCGACGCGTCACGTCCGGAGCCAGGCGATATTGCTCATAGGCCAGATCGAATGCCGCGGCTTCGCCCTGCGACTGGGCCGCGATCTGCTGCGCATAGGCGCGCGCCTGATTGAGCGCCGATTCGGACGCCTGCTGCGCGGCCGTCACATCCTTGAACGCCTCGATCACCGCCTCGGGCGGGTCGGCCTGCTTGATCGCCACGCCCTGGATGAGAATGCCCGAGCCATAGCCGTCCAGGATTTCCTGGATGCGATTCTGCACCTGCGCCTCGATCGCGTTGCGGCCCGCGCCGAGCGCATCGGAGAGGGACACGGTGGCGACGACCGCGCGCATCGCCGAATCGGCGACCTCCTTGATGGTGTCCTCGGGCTCGGCGATCTGGAAGGCATATTGCTCGGCATTGCGGATGTTCCAGCGCACCGAATAGCCGAGATTGATGATGTTCTGGTCCCCGGTGAGCACCAGCTTCTGCGATTCGTCGCCGGCCGAGCCGAGGTCGATCGTGCGGATCTCCGCGACGTCGACGACCGTCACCGATTCCAGCGGGGCGGGCAGCGTCATGTTGAAGCCGGGCGAGAGTTCGCGGCTGTAGCTGCCGAGGAAGCTGACGATGCCGCGCTCCTTCGCGCCGATGCTGTGGAAGCTGGTCGTCGCGATCCAGATCAGCAGCACGCCGCCGACGATATAGGGCCAGAGCGTGCGCGCGCTGGGCCGTTCCGGCAGGCCGCCGCCGCCAAAGGTCTCGCGCGCGCGGCGCAGCAGCTCGTCGATCGCGCTCGGGCCGCGGCCGCCGCCCTTGCCGCCATCCTCGCCGCGCGGCGGGGGCGTCCAGGGATTGCGGGGGCCGCCGCGCTTCTTCTCGCCATTCTCGTCCCGGTCGCCCCATGGGCCGCCCTCGGCCATCGGCAGGCGGGTTCCAGGCCCACGCCTCGCCGGCCATTGCTTCGTCTGACTGTCCATCCCGTCTCTATAGGTAGGCTTTTTGCCGAAATACAGGGGCGCTCCGCCAATAATGAACGGCCGCGCGGCACAAAGCGTCGCGCGATCCTTTACGGGCACCGGCGGAACGCTCTAGAGCGCCGACATGACTGATGCTGCGCAAGACACCGGCCCCGATCCCGAACTGACGGCAAGGATCGAAACATTGGCCGCCGGGCGCGCGAGCGGCCTGCGCATCAGGGATGGTGTGCTGAGCCTCGTCCTCGACGTGGCCGGGCTGGACGCGGCCGCGCGCGAGGAGCTTGCGGCGCGCATCGAGGCCGCGGCGAAGGGCGCGCCGGGCGTAAAGGACGTGCGCATCGCCATGACCGCCGAGCGCGCCGCGCGGCCGGCGATCATCGCGGTCGGCTCGGGCAAGGGCGGCGTGGGCAAGTCCACGCTGGCCGTCAATCTCGCCGTGGCGCTGGCCCGGCTCGGCAAGCGCGTGGGCATGGTCGATGCCGATATCTATGGCCCTTCGCTGCCCCGGCTGCTCGCCAGCGAGGACACGAAGCCGCAGGCGCAGGGCAACCGGCTCGTGCCCGTGCCCAATGGCGCGGGCGTGCCAATGCTCTCCATCGGCCATCTGGTGAAGCCGGGACAGGCCATCGCCTGGCGCGGGCCGATGGCGGGCAATGCGCTCGCCCAGCTCATCGAGGCCGACTGGCGGGACACGGACCTGCTCATCGTCGATCTGCCGCCGGGCACGGGCGACGTGCAGCTCACCATGATCCAGCGCTTCAAGCCGGCCGGCGCCGTCATCGTCTCGACGCCGCAGGACCTGGCGCTGATCGATGCGGCGCGGGCGATCAGCTTCTTCGACCAGACCGGCGTGCCGGTGATCGGCATGGTCGAGAATATGGCCGGCTATGTCTGCCCGCATTGCGGCGAGGTCTCCGATCCGTTCGGCTCGGGCGGGGCGGAAGCGCGGGCGGGCGAACTGGGCCTGCCTTTCCTCGGCCGCGTGCCGCTGGACATCGCGATCCGTACCGCGTCCGATGCCGGCGCGCCGCCGGCCGCGCGGGACGACGTGATCGGCAAGCCGTTCCGCGCCATCGCGCGGCAGGTCGCGGACTGGTTCGACCGCAGCCGGGCCGGAGCGCCGCTTGGCTGAGTCGCCCGGCCCGGATGCACCGGCGTCCGGCCGCCGCGCCCGCCTGCCGCGGGTCAGCCGCCGGACGTTGCTGACCGGGGCGGCGGCGGGCGGCGGGCTGGCGCTGGCCTGGGCGCTCTGGCCACGCCGCTACGACCAGATGGCCGATGCCGCGCCGGGCGAGACGGCGCTGGGCGCCTTCGTGAAGATCGATCGTACCGGGCAGGTGATCGTGCTCGTGCCGCAGGCGGAGCTGGGGCAGGGCGTGTTCACCCAGTTCGCGCAGATCGTGGCGGACGAGCTGGGCGCGGACTGGCGCGCCGTCGCCGTCCAGCCCGCGCCGCCCAGCCCGGTCTATGCCAACCGGCTGCTGGCGCGCGAATGGTTCGACGGCCCGGTGAAGCGGGCGTTCGGCACCTGGGCGGACCGCGCGATCGACGATTATGCGCGCCGCAACATGCTGATGCTGACGGGCGGTGCCACCTCGGTCGAGAATTTCGGCGAGGATCTGCGCGCGGCCGGCGCCGGCGCCCGGGTGCTGCTCTGCATGGCGGCGGCGGCGCGCTGGGACGTCCGCTGGGAAAGCTGCGACATTGTCGGCGGCATCATCACCGAGGGGACGCATCGCGCGCGGATCGGCGAGGTCGCGCAGGAGGCGGGGGCCTTCACCCTGCCGGCGGTGCTGCCCTACCGGCCCGAGGATCGCGATGACAGGCTGGTCGGCACGGATGCGCCGCGCCTCGACGTGCCGGCCAAGATCGACGGATCGGCCAATTATGCGGCCGACATCCGTTTGCCGGACATGGTCTTCGCCGCGATCCGGCAGGGCCCCGTCAATGCGGGCGGCCTTGTGTCGATGAACGAGGCGGCGGCGCGCAAGGTGCCGGGCATGATCGACATCGTGCGCGAACAGGGCTGGGTGGCGGTCACCGGGCGCAACTGGTGGGCGGCCAATCAGGCGCTCGACCGGCTCGATCCGGTCTTCGCGCTCGCCGGTCCCGCGCTGGACGATCGCGCGATCGACGCGGCGCTGGAGCGCGCGTTCGACAGCCAGGATGGCGGGCGCTATTTCCATCGGGGCGATCTCGGCCCCGTCTTCGCGGGCGCGCGGGCGGTCGTCGCGCGCTATGACGTGGCGCCGGCGCTGCACCTGCCGATCGAGCCGATGGCGGCGACGGCGCGGGTGCATGACGATGCGGTGGAGGTCTGGATGCCGACGCAGGCGCCGGTGCTCGCGCGGCAGGCGATCGCGCGGGCGCTGGACGTGCCGGAGCATGACGTCACCGTCTATCCGCTGTTCGCGGGCGGATCGTTCGGCATCAAGATGGAAGTGGATGCGGGGGTGCAGGCGGCCCTGATCGCCCGCGCGGCAAAAGCGCCGGTCCAGCTCATGTGGTCCCGCTCGGAGGACATCATCCGCGATTGCCCGCGCCCGCCGGCCAGGGCGCGGATGGCGGCCGTGATGGGGCCCACGGGGCTGGTCGGCGGCTGGTCCGCCAAGGTTGCCGCGCCGCCCGCGCTGGCCCAGCTCTGGCGGCGCATCGGCCATGGCGAGGACCGGCAGGCGGCGATCGCGGCGACGGCCCGGACGACGGACGGCCTTGCCGTCGATGGCATGGACCTGCCCTATGCCATTCCCAATTTCGCGGTGGATCACTTCCCGGCCGATATCGCGCTGCCGACCGGGCGCTGGCGCAGCAACGGCGCGAGCTACGGCGCGTTCTTCTCGGAGAGCTTCGTCAACGAGCTGGCGAGCGCCGCCAATGTCGAGCCGCTCTCCTTCCGCATGCAGATGCTGGGCGGTCAGCCGCGCCTTGCCCATTGCCTGACCAGCGTGGCGACGATGGGCGGCTGGCAGGGCGGCATCCCCGGCAGCGGCCAGGGGCTCGCCTGCCATGTCGCGCGGGGCGGCGCGATCGCGGTGATGGTCGAGGCGGGGCTGGCCAATGGCGCGATCGCCGTGCGGCGCATCGTCGCCATGGCGGATTGCGGCGCGGTGGTGAATCCGGACATCGCCCGCCAGCAGATCGAGGGCGGCCTCATCTTCGGCCTCGCCATGGCGCTGGGTGGCGCGCCCGCCTATCGCAATGCGCTGCCCACCGGCCTGCGGTTGCGCGATTACGGCCTGCCGCGGCTGGCCGATGTGGGTGACGTCAGCGTGGAACTGGTCGAGAGCGATGCGCCGCCCGCGGGCTTCAGCGAGATCGGCGTGCCGCCCGTAGCGCCCGCGCTTGCCGCCGCGCTCACCACGATCACCGGCCGGCAGTATCGCCGCCTGCCGATCATGGTTGCCGGATGAGCGGCGCGCCGGCCAGCGCTGGCGGCAGGATCGCGGTCCTGCTCGTCAATCTCGGCACGCCGGCCGCGCCGACGGCGGGCGCGGTGAAGGCCTATCTGCGCGAATTCCTCTCCGATCCGCGCGTCGTGGAACTGCCGGCGCTGCTCTGGCAGCCGATCCTGCGCGGGATCATCCTCAACACGCGGCCGAGGAAATCGGCCCATGCCTATCGGCAGGTCTGGACGGACCGCGGGTCGCCGCTCGCCGTCCATACGCAGGATTGCGCGGCCGCGCTCGGCGGCGCGTTCGGCGAGGCGGTCACGGTCGACTGGGCGATGCGCTACGGCCGGCCTTCGATCGCGGCGCGGCTGAAGGCGCTCAAGGCGGACGGCCATGAGCGTATCCTGCTGGCGCCGCTCTATCCGCAATATTGCGGCGCGACGACCGCCACCGCGATGGATGCCGCGGCGGCGGCGCTGGCGGACATGCGCTGGCAACCCGCGCTGCGCATCCTGCCCGCCTATCATGACGATCCCGATTATATCGAGGCGCTGCGGGGCGACGTTTCCGCGCAGCTTGCCGCGCTGCCCTTCGCCCCGGAGCGCATCGTCGCGAGCTTCCACGGCATGCCCGCGCGCACCCGGACGCTGGGCGATCCCTATCATGACCAGTGCGTCGAAACCGCGCGGCTGCTGGCCGCCGCGCTCGGGCGGGAGGTCATGGTCTCCTTCCAGTCCCGCTTCGGCCGCGCCCGATGGCTGGAGCCCGCGACGGAGACGGTGCTCGCCACGCTGGCCGGCGAGGGCGTCGCGTCCGTGGCGGTGCTGACGCCGGGCTTTTCGGCCGATTGCCTTGAGACGCTGGAGGAAATCGCCTTGCGCGGGCGGGACCGGTTCCTGGCGGCAGGCGGGCGGAATTTCGCCTTTTTGACCTGTCTAAACGCGAAGGCGGGCGCTATTGCTTTCTATCGTCGGCTGCTCGGCCGGGAACTGGCGGGCTGGGTCGGGGATCGTCCGCGCTGAACATTGCGGGTGCTAACGGGTCTGTGTGGAGAGATGCTATGGGTAGAGTGGCGGTCGTAACGGGTGGGACACGCGGCATCGGCAAGGCGATCAGCCTTGCCTTGCGCGACATGGGCATGACGGTCGCCGCCAACTATGCCGGGAACAGCGAGAAGGCGAAGGCTTTCACCGACAGCACCGGCATCGCCGCCTATCGATGGGACGTGGGCGATCATGAGGCCTGCCTCGATGGCTGCGCGCAGGTCGCGTCCGATCTCGGACCGGTCGACGTGGTGGTGAACAATGCCGGCATCACGCGCGACGGCGTGCTCATGAAGATGAGCTTCGAGGACTGGAACGAAGTGATGCGCATCAACCTGGGCGGCTGCTTCAACATGGCCAAGGCGGTCTTCCCGGGCATGCGCGAGCGCGGCTGGGGCCGCATCGTCAATATCGGCTCGATCAACGGTCAGGCGGGGCAATATGGGCAGGTCAACTATGCCGCCGCCAAGTCCGGCATCCATGGCTTCACCAAGGCACTGGCGCAGGAGGGCGCGCGCTATGGCGTGACCGTCAATACCATCGCGCCCGGCTATGTCGACACGGACATGGTGGCCGCCGTGCCCGCGCCGGTGCTGGAGAAGATCGTGGCGCGCATTCCGGTCGGCCGGCTCGGCCATGCCGAGGAGATCGCGCGCGGCGTCGCCTTCCTGTGCAGCGAGGATGCCGGCTTCGTCACCGGATCGACCCTGTCGATCAATGGCGGCCAGCACATGTACTGAGCCGATGGCCGGGGGTGGCGATGGCGATGGATGAGACCCGGGCCGCCGCCGGGCCGCCGCTCTTCGCCCCGCCGGTCAAGCGCAGCATCACCATCGCGGGGCATGCGACCTCGATCAGCCTGGAGCCCGTCTTCTGGCAGGCGCTGGAAGCGCGGGCATGTGCCGAGGCGCTGCCGCTGAGCGCGCTGGTGGCGCGCATCGACGTCGCGCGCATCGCGGCGGACGATCCGCCCAATCTGGCGAGCGCGATCCGTGCCTGGCTGCTGTCGAAGGCGCTTACGGAGGATTGAGCGGCATGACTTGCCGGTGCCCCTGCCTTCGTTCGCAGGAGCACGGCGTTTGACGTCAATGCCTTGCTCAGCCCAGCACCGTCGCGACCAGTTCCTTCAAATCCGCTTCCGGCCGCGCGCCATAGTGGGAGATGATCTCCGCCGCGGCGACCGCGCCCATGGCGAGGCAGCGCGCGGGATCGAGCCCGCGCACATGGCCGGTGAGGAAGCCGGCGGCGAACAGGTCGCCCGCGCCGGTGGTGTCGATCACCTGATCGACCGGCGCCGCCGCCACTTCATGCCGCGCGCCGTCGCGGATCGCGATCGCGCCGTCCTCGCTGCGCGTGACGACCAGCGTCCGCACCTGCGGTGCGACGCTCGCCACGGCCGCCTCGAAATCGTCGGTCTGGGCAAGCGAGCGGATTTCGGTCGCGTTGGCGAACAGGATGTCGATCTGCCCTTCGGCCAGCAGCGCGAGGAAATCCGCGCGATGCCGCTCGATCACGAAAGCGTCGGAGAGGGTGAAGGCGACTTCCCGGCCGGCCGCGCGCGCCGCTCCGATCGCATCGCGCATCGCCGCGCGCGGCTGCTCGGGATCCCAGAGATAGCCTTCCAGATAGAGGATGCGCGCCGCGCGGATCTGGTCGAGATCGAGCGCCTCGGGCGGCAGGAACTGGGATGCGCCGAGAAAGGTGTTCATCGTGCGCTGCGCGTCGGGCGTCACCATGATGAGGCAGCGCGCGGTCGGCGGTCCGTCCGTGGCGGCCGCCGTGTCGAAGCGGATGCCGAGCGCGCGCACGTCATGCGCGAAGACCGCGCCGAGCTGGTCGTCGCGCACCTGGCCGATGAAGGCGCAGCGGCAGCCGAGCGCCGCCATGCCGGCCAGCGTGTTGGCCGCCGATCCTCCGGAAATCTCCATGCCGGCGCCCATGTCCGCATAGAGCAGCTCGGCTGTCTCGGCATCGACGAGCTGCATGCCGCCCTTGGTGAGGGCGTGGCTGGCGATGAAGGCGTCATCGGCGCGGGCAATGACGTCGACAATGGCGTTGCCGATGGCGATCACGTCGAGAGTGGGTTCGGGCAAGAGCGGGTTCCATCCGTGCAGGCATGAAGGGGCGCGCGACCGGAACGATCCCGCGCGCTCTCCTATGCCATCGGTCCGGGCAAATTCAAATGAAGAGGCGAAAGGGCTTGATGGCCCGGAGGGGTTTCGAGGCCGGCGGACTCACCCGCTGACCGGAAAAGCGCGGCGGGCACATGAAAATCCGGACCCGTTCCGGCTCGGTTCGGACCGGAACGAGTCCGGGGCGGTTGACCGCGCCGCCCGTTGGCGGGATGGCGTCGGTCATGATCCTCTCGAGCCTGATCCGGGCCTTGTCCGCCTTCGCGCTGCCGCCGGTGCGGTCCATGCTCTGGCGCAGCCTCGCGCTCACGCTGCTGCTGTTCGGGGCGCTGGGCGTGGGGCTCTGGTTCGGCCTGGCCCATGTCTTTCGCCATTTCGGCTGGACGCAGGGGGAAGGCTGGGCCGGTGCCGCGCTGGCGCTGCTGATTGCGCTGGCCGGCGCATGGCTGCTGTTCCGCGCGGTGGCGATGACGATCGTCTCCTTCTTCGCGGACACGATCGTCATCGCCATCGAGCGGACCGATTATCCGGACCGGCACGCCATGGCGCGGCCGGTGCCCTTCGCGCGCAGCATGCGGGTCGCGCTCCGCTCGGTCCTGCGGATGATCGGCTGGAACCTCGTCGCGCTGCCGCTCTATGCCCTGCTGCTGGTGACGGGCGTCGGCGCGCCGCTGCTGTTTCTCCTGCTCTATGCCCATTTGCTGGGTCGCGACCTGGCCGATCTGGTCGAGGGGCGGCACCCGGAGCGACCGCCCCTGACGGCCGGGCAGCGCTGGCAGGTCGGATTCGTCTCGGCCCTGCTGTTCCTTCCGCCCGTCGTGAATCTCCTTGCGCCGGTCTGGAGCGTGGCTATGGCCACGCACATGTTCCACGGGCGGCGGGATGAGGTGACGCGGTGAAATTGCGGGTCATGGCCGCGCATCTGGGAACGGTCACGGCGTCCCTCGCGCTTTCGGCATGCGGCGGCATCGTCCCGCCCGGATCGACGCCGCCCCCGGCCGCGGCGGGCTATACGCCGCTCGCCCGGCCCGAGCCCACCGGCGTGATGGGCGCCGATGCGCGCGGCCTTCAGCGCCTGTTCGGCGAGGCGCGGCTGGACATTCAGGATCCCGGCGTGCGCAAGCTGCAGTTCGCCAACGATCGCTGCGTGCTCGACACTTATCTCTATCCGCCCGCCGCCAACCGCGAGCCGGTCGTCACCCATGTCGAGGCGCGCAATGCCGCGACCGGGGCCGACGTGAACTGGCAGTCCTGCGTCAATTCGCTGCGCCGGCGATAAGGAACGGGGGCGAGGCGCCGGCGGACGCGCTATGCCTTCGCCCTCTCTTCCGTCCCGGGCGCAGCCGTAAGGCGCGCCAGCGCCCACCGCGCCGCATCGGCCACCACCGGATCGGGATCGTCGCCCAGCCGCACGAGTGCGTCGCGATAGGCCGGATCGCCGCTGTTGCCCGCGGCGATGGCGGCATTGCGCACCATCCGGTTGCGACCGATGCGCTTGATCGGCGAGCCGGCGAACACCGTGCGGAAATCGGTGTCGTCCAGGTTGAGCAGGTCCGCCAGTTCCGGTGCGACCAGCTCTGCGCGGGGGAGATAGGCGCGATGGGCCCGGGCCGTCCGCGCGAACTTGTTCCACGGACAGACGGCGAGGCAATCGTCGCAGCCATAGATGCGGTTGCCGATGCCGGGGCGCAGATCCTCGGGGATCGGGCCCTTGTGCTCGATGGTGAGGTAGGAAACGCAGCGGCGCGCATCGAGCCGGTAGGGCGCGGGGAAGGCGTCGGTCGGGCAGGCGCGCTGGCAGGCGTCGCACGAGCCGCAGCGGTCGCGCTCGGGCTTGTCCGCGATCAGGTCCGCCGAGGTGTAGATGGCGCCGAGGAACAGCCAGCTTCCCTCGCGCCGGCTCACCAGATTGGTGTGCTTGCCCTGCCAGCCGAGGCCCGCCGCCGCCGCCAGCGGCTTCTCCATGACCGGCGCTGTATCCACGAACACCTTGAGCGCCGCGCCGCTTTCCCGCGCCAGCCACTGGCCGAGCGCCTTGAGCGCGCGCTTGACGACGTCATGATAGTCCTGCCCCTGCGCATAGACGGAGATGCGGCCGCGCGCGGGATGGGCGGCGAGCGCCAGCGGATCGGTCTTGGGCGCATAGCTCATGCCGAGCATGATGACCGAGCGCGCTTCCGGCCAGAGCGCGCGGGGACTGCCGCGCTGGTCGGCGCGCGCTTCCATCCAGCCCATCTCGCCATGGCTGCCGGCCTCCAGCCAGCGGGCGAGGCGCCCGGCCGCCTGCGGAATCGCATCGGCATGCGTGATGGCGCAGGTCGTGAAGCCCAGCGCGAGGGCCTGCGCCTTGATCCGCTGTTCGATCGATTCGGGCGCAGTCCTGTCCGTCATGGCGAGCGCTGCCTATATCATGGGCGAGGGGGATGCGACTCCGCGCCGCTGTAACCCGGCGGGGGCGCGGCGCGAATGAGGGAGGAACTCTCCTGGAGGTGAGACATGAATCGCAGAGACCTGCTTGCCGGCGGCGCAATGATGGCCCTGATGGCGACGCTCGGCTTTTCGCGGGCATGGGGCGCTGCGACCCGGCGTCCGCGCGCGCCGTTCCAGCTCAGCGACGCCCAGTGGCATGCCCGCCTGACGCCGGACCAATATGCCGTGCTGCGTCAGGCCGCGACGGAGCGGCCGGGCTCCTCGCCGCTGCTGAACGAGCATCGGCGCGGCACTTTCCAGTGCGCCGGCTGCGCGCTGCCGCTCTTCTCGTCCGCGACCAAATATGACAGTCACACCGGCTGGCCGAGCTTCTGGCGGCCGCTGGCGCATGCCGTGGCCACCAGCACCGACTATGAGATCGGCGAGGCCCGCACCGAAGTCCATTGCGCGCGCTGCGCGGGCCATCTCGGCCATGTGTTCGACGATGGTCCACGCCCGACCGGCAAGCGCTATTGCATGAACGGGCTGGCCCTGCGCTTCATCGCGGCGTGAGGCGGGGCGTCGGCTATAGGCAGACCCGACTTGTGCGCCTGCGCAGGCAGGCGCCCATGATCCGGCCGCAATGCCCGTGCGCCCTGGGCTCCTGCCTGCGCGGGAGCACGGGTTCGTGCGACTGGTCGGGTGATGTCGAAACGGGATTCGGGGATACATCTCGCCGGCGCGCCGGTGCCGCCACGCGCCGGAAGGCGCATTCCGAACAGACTCTCACTCCCGCACGATGCGGAACACCTGCACGGTTTCGTCCGGGCGCATGGGCACGGGCTGGAGCCAGTCGGGATGCTGCCCGGCCATCAGCGTGGCGATCAGGCTGTCGGGCCTGAGCTTGCGATATTTCTCGATCTCGTTCTCGCCACGGCAATAGGCCAGATAGGTCGCGCCGCTGCCCGTGACGATGGACCGCGCGTCCCGCGGGCGTGCCAGCAGGCCCTCGATCACCGTCTTCATGCCCGCGACATTGCGGTGGTGGCCGGTCGCGACCACCGAATGATGGGTATAGACGAGCATGTGCGCGCCGATGTCCAGCGGCGTGAACAGGGTCGCGCGCGGCAGGGCGTCGAGCCCACGCAGCGTCTCCTGCGTGGTGCAACGGAACCGGTCCGGCACCTGTTCGTCCGCCGTTGCCGCCGCGTTGCGGGTGCTCTCGAGCGTGGCGGTTGCGGTGGAGGCGGCGCCGAAGGGCGTGAGCAGCGCGGTCGCGGCGGTGAAGCCGACGCGCAGGGGCATGGTGTTGAACCGCTGCGCCGCCGCCATCAGGCCGGCGAGCAGCACGGCATTGCCGGGCAGCGCGACGAAGTGGGAGAAGGCCATGGCCCGCATGACCGAGAGCGAGATGAGGAACGCCGCGACCTGCATGAAGAGCAGGCTCATCCACGCGCCCCGGGTGCGATGGTCGGGCGCGCGGCGCAGCGCCAGCAGCGTGCCCGCGAAGCCGAGCAGCGCCGGCAGCACGATCATCGCCTGCATGTCGATCTTCTGCGCGGTGATCGGCAGGCCTTCGAGCACGCCGAGATACCATTGCCGATAGACGATCGGATCGAGCGTCTCGAACGGACCGGCGAGGCACTGGCGCGACTGCATGAGGAACACGAGCATGCCCGCGGCGCCCGCGATGGCGAGCGCGCCGAGCCGCCGGGCCGGCGTCGTCCCGGGCATCATCCGCCGGCCGGCCAGCATCGTGGCGGTGACCGCGGCCAGCGGCCCCAGATAGCTCGGCGAGAGCGCGTCGCACCAGGGCGTCAGCGCATCGGCCGGCGCGCGGGTGGCGAACAGCAGCAGGATGCCGCCCAGCGTCAGCGTCAGCATATAGGCGCGCAGATCGGCCCAGCGGTCTGTGCGCAGCACATGGCGCACGCCCAGCAGGACGCCGACGGCGACGGCATAGGGCAGCCCCTCGATCGAGACCAGCATCCAGACCGCCATGGCAAGGCCGGCGACGAGTCCCGCGCGTCCGTCGAACCGGTCGGTCCGCACGAGCGCGTGGATGGCGATGGCGCCGAGCAGGATCTGCGTGCCGTGATGATCGATGCGCACCGGCGCGAACTGGATCATGATCGAGAGCGAGGTCGCCAGCATGGCGACGGCCAGCAGCGCGGTGCCGCGCCCGAGATGGAGCCGGCCGGCGATCTTGTAGAGCAGCCCGCAAAGCAGCGCGAATTCCACCAGCGGCACGGTGACGAGCGTGATGCGCTCCGCGAGCGGCGTGCCGACCAGCGGCTGGAGCAGCCCGATGCACAGGGCGAGCGGCAGGTCGACGAGGCGCGACCAGTGCATCGGCGTGCCGCCGGGCGGATGAATGCGGTGCTGGACGAGATCGAACCAGCTCTGCCCGGCCAGCAGGTCGCGCACCTGGACGAGCCGCAGCGCGTCGTCCGGATCGCGGAAGTTGAGCGGACCCACGAACTTCCAGCTCACGATCAGCATGAGCGCGCTGGCGAGGGCCCAGAGCAGCAGGAGCAGCAACCGGGCGGAGGCCCGCGAGATGTCCGGCGTGCGGATCATGCGGCGAAGACCACGGTCTTGCGCAGCAGATAGGTGGCCTGAAAGCTCACGACGATGGCGAGTCCCTTGGCAACCATCGGCAGCAAGCCGAACTGCGTGCCCAGCGCCACGATGGCGGTGGTGAGCGCCAGCCCGACGAGTGCGGAGCCGACGAACAGGCCTTTCTGGCGTGTCCGCTCCGGCCCGCGCGGGGCGGCGCCCTCGGCGAAGACGAGGCGCGAGGACATCAGCCAGTGGACCAGGATCCCCATGGCGTAGCCCAGCGCGGAGGCCGCCGCCGGGCCGAAACCGGCGCGCAGGAACAGCATGAACAGGCCCACATCGGCGCCGAGCGCGGCGGCGCTCGCAAGGCCGTAGCGCACCCAGGTCAACCGCAGCAGGGGGGTGAGCGCGTCCATCCCGACGACCGTTGTCAGGCCGCGCGGGCCGGGACGGCGCGATCGCTCGCCAGCGCGGCGCGTTCGCCGTCCGTCAGCGCCGGCGCGGCGCCGTCATGGCCCGCCTCATGATATTCGGCATCCTCGTTGACGGCCCAGATGTCGTAAACCCGCGCACCAGCCTCGATGTTGCGGACGGTCAGCATCGCCGTCATCATCGCATGGTCCTGATTGTTGTAGCGGTGCATGCCGTTGCGGCCGACGAGGTGGAGCGTGGGATAATTCTCCTCCAGCTCCGCGCGCATGGCGGCGACATGGGCGGCATAGCCCTCGTCATAGACCGGATAGGCCTTCTCCTGCCGGACGACGACGCCGTTCACGACCTGCCCGGGCTTTGCCAGGCCGAGCAGCGCCATCTCGCGGGTGGCGAGCGCGACCAGTTCCTCATCGCTGGCGGACCAGAGCCCGTCACCCTCGAAGCAGAAATATTCCAGGCCCACGCAGGCGATGTCCGGATCGGGCACCATCTCGGGCGACCAGCTCCGGAAATTCTGCACGCGGCCGACCTTCACGCGCGGATCGTGGATATAGATCCAGTTGTCCGGGAACAGGTCTTCCGAGCGGATCATCAGCGCGACGGTGAGGAAATCGCGATAGTTGAGCGAGAGCGCATCGCCCAGCGTGGTCGGCACCGGATGGATGCGCCCGGCCAGCTCGCGCATCGGCGCGGCGCTGATGACATGGGCGGCGCTGATCGTGATCGTGCTGTCCGGCCCGTTCGACGCGACGACGCGCCAGCGGCCGGTCACCTGATCGAGCGACATCTGCTTGAGGGCATGGCCCATCAGCACCTGATTGCCGCCCGCGATGACGGAATCGCGCGCGGCGTCCCACATCATGCCGGGGCCGAGGCGCGGATAGCGGAAATTCTCCAGCAGCGTCTTGGCGCCCATGCCGTCATTGGGCGCCTTGTTGAGCCCCAGGCTGCGCCGCAGGCCGTCCATCACCGCCTTGCCGAGGCTGAGCCCCTTGATGCGCTGCGCCGCCCAGTCCGCCGACATCTCGTGACAGGGCATGCCCCAGACCTTCTCGGTATAGGTCTTGAAGAAAATCGAATAGAGCTTGCGGCCGAACTGGTTGACCACCCAGTCCTCGAAGCTGCGCACGTCCTTCTTCGGGGCCATGCGCGCCCGGGCGTAGCTCGCCATGCACAAGGCGGAGCGGATGAGGCCGAGATTGCGCAGCGCCTCGAAGGCGCGCAGCGGATAGGAGTAGAAGCGGCCGCCATAATAGATGCGGCTCATGCGCGGACGGTCGATGAAGTCGTGGGGCAGGATCTCGTTCCACAGGTCCACCACTTCCTGCGACTTGGAGAAGAAGCGATGGCCGCCAATGTCGAAGCGGAAACCCTCATGCTCCACCGTGCGGCTGATGCCGCCGACATGGGCCGGGTCCTTCTCGATCACGGTCGCGCTGTAGCCGGCCTTCGTCAGCAGATAGGCGGCGGTGAGACCGGCGGGGCCAGCGCCGATGATGGCGACATCGACGGGCTGGTCGGGACGTGACATGGATGAACTACCCCCAGGATCGATCTGATCGACCCCGGGGGTGGAGGATTTAGCCTAATATTCCGTAAATGAAGGCGCGGAGCCCGCGTTCATCCGGGCCTTTCAGTCGAACATCGTCCTGAACTGCGGCCCCCGCGCGTCCTTGAGCGCGGCGCAGGAGCGAATCTGCTCCAGCGCGCGATCGAGTTCCAGCGCGCCACGCCGGAAGCGCTCGACCATGGGGCGCATGGCGTGCTCGACCTTGTCGGCTTCTTCCACGGAGCAGGCGCCGGCCATGGCGTTCGGCAGGCGCGAGGCTTCGAAGATGCCGCTGCGCGAGACGATCTGCTCATAATTGGCCATCATCCAGTCGAACGCCGCGCGGCGCGTGGCCGGCTGGGAGGCGAGGCCGAAGACCAGGCCCAGGCTGTCGCGCGGGCGCAGGTCCTTGTCGTTCAGATGACCGGTCAGCCAGGCGCCGATCGCCGGATCGCCGCTGCGGCCGAGCACCGAGACGATCGCATTGCGCAGACGGGTGTCGTCCGTGGATGGCACGCGCGCGAACAGCGCCTCCGCCGCACTGAGGCCGCCGCTCTTCACATAGGCCTGCAGCGCCGTGCCGATGAGGCTCTGGTCGAGCGCCTGCGCGTCGCCGGCCAGATAGCGCTTCGCGGCATCGGCGAGCGTGGCGCGCAGACCCGCGTCGTCCGCCTCGTTCAGCAGCAGGGCGACGGACTCCGTGCGGAGCTGGCGGACGTCCGGATCCTCGTTCCCATAGGCGCCGGCCTTCGGATCGAAGCCGAGTCGCGTCACGATCGGGCCGTAGATGGCGGCGATCGCCCGGTGATAGGCGGGCAGGGCCGAATCCGGGACGAGGCCACGCTGCCGATAGCCGGCGAGCCGCCAGCCCGCTTCCGTGGCGGCCGCCGAATAGCCGTTGCCGGCCATGGCGCGGCCCGCCTCGATGAGCAGATGGGGATCGACATGGCCGGCCGCGACATCGGCCCACAGGCTGTCGTTGAGGGCGAGCGCCTCACCGGGCGGCAATGCGGCCCCCGCCGCGATCAGGCGGCGCCATTCGGCTTCTGACAGGGAGAAGCGATAATAGCCGGTGCCGCCCGCATTGGGCATGATCGCGCCGTCGCCGGCCATGGTCACGCGCGCCGAAGGCTGGTCGAGCAGGGTGCATTGCCGATCGCCGCCCAGCCGCATGCAGAGCGGGATGGACCATTGCTCGGCGGGCACCTGGCTGCCGAGCAGATGGTAGCGCGACTGGGTGACGGTGAGCCCCTGCGCATCGCGCTCGACGCGCACGACCGGCACGCCCTGCTGGTCGACGAAGCTGCGCATCGCCGCGACGATGCGCGGATCCTGCGCGGCATCGGCGAGCGAGGCGAAGAAATCGTCCGTGCCCGCGTTGCCATAGGCGTGGCGCCTGAGATGCAGGCGCACGCCCGCCTGGAACTTCTCGTCGCCCAGATAGGCGGCGATCATCGCCACCACCTGGCCGCCCTTGCCATAGGTCACGGCGTCGAACGCGCTGTCTATCTCGGCATTGGTGGCGATCGGCTGGTGGATCGGCCGGCCGGCGGCGAGCGCATCGATGGTCATGGCGTTGAACGCCTCGTCGATCGCGCCCGCGCCGATCTTCAGGTCCGGCCGCCATTCCTGGCCGATGCGATAACCCATCCAGTTGGCGAAACTCTCGTTGAGCCAGATGTCGTCCCACCATTTCGGCGTGACGAGATCGCCGAACCACTGGTGCGACAGCTCATGCGCCACGACCATGCCGAATGTCCGCTGCTGCGCGGTCGAGGGGCCGGGTCCGAGCAGGAGGATCGGATCGCCGTAAATGTCCGCGCCGGCATTCTCCATGGCGCCGTTCATGAGTGGCGAGGCGATCTGGTCGAGCTTGGGGAAGGGAAAGGGCTCGCCGAAATAGCGCTCGAGCAGGCCGACGATCGGCCCTGTATTCTCCAGCGCGAAGGCGAGCTTGTCCGCATTGGGCCGGGTGGCGACGACGCGCACCGGCATGGGCTCGGCGCGCTCGGGCGTCGGCGCGGCCTGTCCCTCCGCCACGGCCATCGGCCCGACCACGAAGGCGACCAGATAGGTGGGCAGCGGGCGGGTGGGGGCGAACTGGTGGCGCACCATGTCGCCCGCGACGCGCGTCTCCGTCTCCGGCGCGTTGCTGAACGCCTTGTCTCCGGACGGCGTGGTCAGAGAGATGGTGAAGGGCGTCTTGTAGCCCGGCTGGTCGAAACCGGGGAACGTGGCGCGCGCGTCGATCGATTCGAACTGGCTCCACACATACCATGTGTCCGCCACCCTGGCCCGGTAGAGACCGGCGGCATTCTCGCCGAAGGGAGCGTCATAGTCGAAGACCAGCGTCACCTTGCCGGCCGGCAGCGCCCGCGCGAAATCCAGCCGGGCGACGCCGAGCGGATCGACCTGCTCGTAACGGGCCGGGATGGTGCCGCCGGCCGTTCGCGCCTGCACGGCGGTCATGCGCAGGTCGCGTCCGTGCAGGAACAGCGCGCGCGTCTCGCCCTTGAGCTGGACGTCGATCTCGACATGGCCCGAGAAGCGCTCCCGCTCGGGCGCGACGGTGAGGTCGATGCGATAGGCGAGCGGCGTCGCGACATCGGGCAGCAGGCCCTGCGGGACGGCCGGTGCGGCGGCGGGCGCCGGTGCTGCGAGGACCGGCGAGGGAGCGGACAGGCCGGCGATGGCGAGTGCTGCGCCGGCAAGCAGCGTGGAGACGACGATTCTGGAAGACATGAGACGGGAAAACCTCTGCGCGACGGCAGGGCACGGGTCGCGGACCCGCGCATGACCTGCCGGTGATGTTATCACACGGGCTTAGGAGCCTGCTGGACCGACTGCAAGCGACCGCGCCGCGCGATCGCCTGCAGCCGCTTGTGTCCCGCTGCGTTCAGTGCTTCGGCTCGCCTTCCACATCGACGAGATCCGGCCCGTAATTGTCCGCGACCACCGTGCGGTAGAGCCAGCCGCCGATCGCGCCGCCGATGAGCGGAGCCAGCCAGAAGATCCAGAGCTGCTGGAGCGCGATGCCGCCCTCGATGAGCGCCGGCCCCGTGCTGCGCGCGGGATTGACCGAGGTGTTGGTGATCGGGATCGAGATGAGGTGGATGAGCGTGAGGCACAGGCCGATGGCGATCGGCGCGAAGCCGGCGGGCGCGCGGCCATGGGTGGAGCCCATGATGACGAACAGGAAGAAGCCGGTCAGCAGCACTTCGGCCGTGAAGCCGGCTGCCAGCGAATAGCCGCCCGGCGAATGGGCGCCCACGCCGTTGGAGGCAAGGCCCGCGACCGTGCCGTCGCCCTTGCCGCTGGCGATCAGGTAGAGCGCGCCCGCCGCGAGGATCGCGCCGATCACCTGCACGACGATATAGGGCAGCACCTTGCCCGCCTCGAACCGCCCGCCGGCCCACAGGCCGACCGTCACCGCCGGATTGAAATGCCCCCCCGAGACATGGCCGACGGCATAGGCCATGGTCAGTACCGTGAGACCGAAGGCAAGGCTGACGCCCAGCAGGCCGATGCCGACGTCCGGGAAGGCCGCCGCGAATATGGCGCTGCCGCAGCCGCCGAAGACGAGCCAGAATGTACCGATCAGTTCGGCCGCGAGCGCATTGCTGTTCTTCATGATCTCTGGACCCCCAAGATTTCCGTCTCCCATCCGCCGGCGGAGGATGGCCGCCGTCCGCTCCCAAGTCAATGAAAGGGTGGCGTGATCCGCGCGGGACGGGCGCATTGAAGGCGGCTCGCCCGGCCTGCCTCACCGGGGCGCGGCGATCGTCCCATAAGTGATGCGGATGCGCACCCAGGCGCCGATCTGCGGCTTTCCGTTGATGCGCGGCGGGCGCACGAGGAACTGCCAGGCCGCTTCGCGCACCGCGCGGCCGAAGCCGGAGCCGAGCGGATATTCGCCGATGGTCTGGCAATCGTCGACATGGAAATGCTCGATCGTCCTGCAGGCGACCAGGCCCCAGCCCTCGGAGGGCCGGTTTGGCGGCAGGTAGAAGCTGAGTTCCGCATCGGTCGGCTCGCGATACCAGTCCGCATTGAAGAGCTGGACGCCGCCGGGCCCTTCGCCCGGGCCATAGGTCGCCGCGGCATTGCCCTGATCCCCGCCGGTCTGGCGCTGCGACTGCATGCGGCCGATGTCCGTCGCGGCATAATCCGCGCTGCTCATCGAGAGCAGCGAGGGGACGACCGGCGCCTCCGGCGCGCGCTTGGGCGGCTGGACGACCGGCGGCTGGATTTTGGGGACGGGCTTTGCCGCCGCCGCCTTCTCGCCGGCCTTGGTCTCGTGCGGCCGGTTGCTGCGGTCGCCATGCTCGGCCTGTTCCTTCCGGCCGGGGACGAAGAAGGTGTTGAGGCTGCTCTGGATCTGCGGCGCCGGGATGATGTCCTTGTGGATCAGCAGCAGGAGGATGATGATCGCGTGAAAGGCGATGACGAGCGCCATGAGCGCGGACCGTCGCCAGCCGCGCTCCTGCTCCGAGCCTCGATAGACCGATGCCGTCATCAGCCGTGCCTTATCATATGCTGCCGGTCCGGCGATGCAGGTCCACGCGGGGGCGGTCGCGCTCAGCCGGTCCGGTGCCGCCCTGAGCGCCGGCACCTGAACGCGCGCTGACTGCGCGCCGTCGGGCGCTGGCGGTGGGAGCCATGGCGCGGCCGGTCAGTGGCGGAAGTGGCGCATGCCCGTGAAGACCATGGCGAGGCCCGCCTCGTCCGCGGCGGCGATCACATCCTCGTCCTTCACCGATCCGCCCGGCTGGATGACCGCGCTCGCGCCCGCCTCGGCGGCGGCGAGCAGCCCGTCCGGAAAGGGGAAGAAGGCATCCGAGGCGACCGCGCTGCCGACCGTGCGCGGCTCGGCCCAGCCGAAGGTCTCCGCGGCTTCCCTCGCCTTGATCGCGGCGATGCGCGCCGAATCGCGCCGGTTCATCTGGCCCGCGCCGATGCCGGCGGTCGCGCCGTCCTTCGCATAGACGATGGCATTGGACTTCACATGCTTGGCGATCGTCCAGGCGAAGAGGCAATCGTCCAGCTCCTGCGCCGTGGGCGCGCGCTTCGTCACCACCCTGAGCTGCTCGCGCGTCACATGGCCATTGTCGCGCGTCTGGACGAGCACGCCGCCGGCGATGGTCTTGAGGGTCATGCCGCCGCGCTTCGGGTCCGGCAGCGGGCCGGTCAGGATGAGGCGCAGATTCTTCTTTTTCGCGAACACCGCTTTGGCTGCCTCGTCCGCATCGGGGGCGCAGACGACCTCGGTGAAGATCTCGCTGATCGCCTCGGCGGTCGGCCCGTCAAGCGGGCGGTTGAGGGCGATGATGCCGCCGAAGGCCGAGACGCTGTCGCACTCGAACGCGTTGCGATAGGCCTCGATCAGCGTCTCGCCGGTCGCCACGCCGCAGGGGTTGGCATGCTTCACGATCACCACGGTGGGTGGCCCGTCGCGGAATTCGCTGACCAGCTCCAGCGCGGCATCGGCATCGTTGAGATTGTTGTAGGACAGCTCCTTGCCCTGCACCTGCTTGTGGTCGGCCAGCGTGCCGCCGGGCGCGAAGCTGGGCAGATAGAGGGCGGCCTGCTGGTGCGGATTCTCGCCATAGCGCAGCGCCTGGCCGCGCGTGACCGGCACGGTCATGCTGGGCGGGAACATCTCGCCCTGGTCGGCGAAGGCGAACCAGCTCGCGATCATCGAATCATATTGCGCGGTGGCGGCATAGGCCTTGGCCGCGCACAGGCGGCGGAAATCATAGCTCGTGGCGCCGCCCTTGCCATCCATCTCCGCGATCAGCCGCGCATAGTCGGCCGGATCGGTGAGGATGGTGACGCTGGCGTGGTTCTTGGCCGCCGAGCGGACCATGGAGGGGCCGCCAATGTCGATATTCTCGATGATCTCGTCCCTGTCCGCGCCGCGCGCCACGGTCTGGGCGAAGGGATAGAGATTGACGACGACAAGGTCGATCGCGCCGATCCCGTGCTCGGTCATGGATGCGACATGGGCTTCATTGTCGCGCACCGCGAGCAGGCCGCCATGGACCTTGGGATGGAGGGTCTTGACGCGCCCGTCCATCATCTCGGGGAAGCCGGTGAGGTCCGATATGTCGCGCACGTCCAGCCCCGCCTCGCGCAACGCCTTCGCCGTGCCGCCGGTCGAGACCAGTTCCACGCCGTGCCGCGCGAGGGCCGCGCCCAGCTCGGAAAGCCCCGTCTTGTCGGACACCGAGAGCAGTGCCCGTTTGATCGTCACGTCCGTCATGATCTTCCTATCCCGATTTCTTGAGCAGCCAGCCGATGCTGGTGCCGCTCGCGTCCGCGATGCCGTGGACGACGAGCTGCTGCGTGGGGTGCGGACGGCCCTCGCCGTCGACCCAGAGACTGTCCTCGACGCTGATCTCGCCGGCGCCCACGCGGAATTGCCACAGCGTGCCGTTGGGCAGGCGCAGCAGCGCGCCCTGCCGGTCGGCGGTGAGCGTCGGCTCGATCTCGGTGCCGAGATGGAAGCGGATGGCGAGCGGGCAGGCGGCGATCTTCCGGCGCTTCTCGACCGGCAGCAGCACATCCTCGCCGCGCAGCTCGCGGCCCTCCGCGTTCAGCATGAGCAGCCGGCGGTGGATGAAGCCGAGCCGGCGCGCATAGCCGTCATGGCTGACCTCGAGGCGACTGCCCTGTTCCAGCTCATGGCGGTCCAGCTCGACCTCGGAGACGCCCTTGCCGAGCGTGCCGTCGGGCAGGATGGCGGTCGAATTGCTGTCGTCGAGGATGAGCGTGCTGTGCGCGGCGGTGGTGCGCAGGCCCTGCGCGAGATCGGCCGGGAGGCTGGATCCGGCCAGCGCCGCGCCGCCGCAATTGACGATGACGCGGACGGGCCCGTCCGACATCTCGAAGGCGCCGGTCGAGGCGCAGCCGCACTTGGCGAGCCGCGCGACCGGCGGCGGCGCGGCATCGAGCTGGATCACCGTGTTGCCGGCGGAGAGGCGCTGATAGCCCCAGTCGCGCGCATGGCGCAGCGGGCGGGTGCGCACGCCCGCTGCCGCGACGATGGCGGTGACGCGGGCGGGATCGATGGGACCAGCGCCCTGCCAGCTTCCCGGCGCGCCGTCGCCATGGAGGATGCCGAGCAGGGCGGCGCCGATCCGCTCCATGCCCTGGACGAGGAAGCCGGGCATGTCCTCGCGCCGCACGTCATAGACGGCGCGCAGCATCGCCAGCAGCGAGACCGCCTCGATCTGTTCGAGCGGCGAGCGGGAGATGATGCCGCCATCGGCATAGATCGCTCCGTCCAGCGCGCGCCTGAGGCCGCTTTCGCCGAACACCCGGCGCGGCTCCCCGCCCGGCAGCAGCAGGCTCGCCGCGACGATGCCGGCCCAGGCGGTGAGGCGCGGCAGGCCGGCGGCCGCCTTGTCCGCCGTGCGATCGAGATGGCGGGCGGTGCGCGCGATGCTGTTCAGCACGAGGCTGCGATAGACGAGGTCGCCACTGGACAGGATCAGCGGGGAGAAGGCGGTCCAGTGCAGCAGGCGCCAGGCGGCGTTGTCCGGGCGCCAGGCCGGCTCGGTGGGCTTCTCGGCATGGGCGTCGAGCCAGCCGCGCATCTGCGCCTCGGCCACCGGCACGGCATTGTCCCGGCTGGTCGCCGCGGCAAGATCGCGCAGCCAGCGGAACCCGTGGAGATAGTCCACGAAGGCATCGGGCTGGTCGATCTTGCGCCAGTCGAGCGTCAGCACCGGCTGCTTCATGCCCCGGAACAGATAATAGCCCGCGCGCAGCGCCTTGCCCGCGCGCGGATCGCCGGGCAGGGCATCATCGGGCAGGGCGAGCAGCTTCAGCGGATATTTGCCCTTGAGGCGCGAGGTGTGCAGCGGCGTCGCCCAGGTCATCCGGTAGAAATGATTGGCGATGCGCTGGGTGAGCGACAGGCCGCGCTCGTCTGACAGGCGGATGAGCCGCTTGCCGGCCTCGATGCCATCCTCCTCGGCGGGTTCGGGGATGTGGGGAGCGGGTCGGGGGCGAGTGCTCATGGGCCGCGCAACCTCCGGATATTCTCTGCATAGGCGGACGGGCCGCCGCGGAAGGTCGCCGTGCCCGCGACCAGCGTGTCGGCGCCCGCCGCGATCGCGCGCGGCGCCGTCCCGGCGTCGATGCCGCCGTCCACTTCCAGCGCGATGTCGCGGCCCGACCTGTCGATCATCTTGCGCACCGCCTCGATCTTGCGCAACTGGCTTTCGATGAAGCTCTGTCCGCCGAAGCCGGGATTGACGCTCATCACCAGCACCAGGTCGATCTCGTCGATCAGATAATCCAGCATCTTGGCGGGCGTGGCGGGATTGAGCGAGACCCCGGCCTTCTTGCCCAGGCCTTTGATATGCTGGACCGTGCGGTGGATGTGGGGCCCGGCCTCGGGATGCACGGTGATGATGTCGGCGCCGGCCGCCGCGAAAGCGTCGAGAAACGGGTCGATCGGCGCGATCATCAGATGCACGTCGAAGGGCTTCGTCGTGTGCGGCCGCAGGGCCTTCACCACCGCCGGCCCGATGGTGATGTTGGGCACGAAATGCCCGTCCATCACGTCGATATGGATCCAGTCCGCCCCCGCTTCGTCGACCGCGCGGATTTCCTCGCCGAGACGGGCGAAGTCAGCCGACAGGATCGAGGGCGCGATACGCACGGGTGGCACCATGACTTGACCGCTTACCGCTGCGATTCGGCCAGCGCAACCGGTGGGTGGATAAAGTTGTGGATGGTTTGGGGGTGGCGGTCAGACTGATTCGGAACGGGACAGGCTCGCCATGAAGAAGCCGTCCATGCCGCCCGCTCCGGCAAGCAGTCCGGGCAGGGTGCGCAGGCGCCCGGCGGCGTCCGGCGTGACGCCCCCGGGCAGCGGATCGGTGGCTGGCGGCGCGGGGCGCATGTCCGGCCGGCGCGCGAGCAGGGTGGCGATCTGCGCCTCGCCTTCCTCCGGTTCGAGCGAGCAGGTGGCATAGACGAGCCGGCCGCCGGGCTTCAGCCAGTCCGCGACGCGGTCGAGCATCCGTGTCTGCAGCGCCGCCGTCTCGGCGATCTGGCGCGGCCCGGCGCGATAAAGCACGTCGGGATGGCGGCGGAAGATGCCGGTCGCGCTGCACGGCGCGTCGAGCAGGATGGCGTCGACCGGCGCGGGCGGCGCCCAGTCCAGCAGGTCGGCCGCGATCACCCGCGCATCGAGGCCGGTGCGGGCGAGATGGTCCGCGAGTCGTTCGATCCGGCGCTCCGAGAGGTCGAGCGCGGTCACGTCCCAGCCCATGGCGGCGAGTTGCAGGGTCTTGCCGCCGGGCGCGGCGCACAGATCGAGCACGGTGCGGCCATGGCCGGCGCCCAGCAGCCGCGCGGGCAGGGAGGCGGCCAGATCCTGCACCCACCAGGCGCCTTCCGCATAGCCGGCAAGGGCGGTCACCTCGCTGTCCGCCGGCAGGCGGACATGGCCCGGCGCCAGCGAAACGCCGCCCAGCCGGGCCGTCCAGTCCGCCGTGGCGTTCCTGTCGCGCAGGCTGAGATCGAGCGGCGGGCGTTGCCCGATGGCCAAACCGGCCGCCTCGACCATGGACTCGCCCCAGGCGGCGCGCCAGCGCGCGGCGACCGCGTCCGGCAGCCGGGCGTCGGCGGGCAGGCGCGCGCCGGCCCGCAGCAACGCGCCGAGCACGCCATGGACCAGCTTGCGCGGGCCGCCGTCGACCAGCGGCAGGGCCGTGGCAACGGCCGCGTGGGGCGGGGTCTCCATCAGCAGAAGCTGCGCGAGCGCCACGCGCAGGACCATCCGCGCCTTGGCGTCATCGGGCAGGCGCTGCCGCGTGGCGCCGTCGATCAGCGCGTCGAGATCGGGCAGCCGGCGCAAGGTCTGGGCGGCGATCGAATGCGCCAGCGCCCGATCCGATCCCAGCGGCAGGTCGCGGGTGGCGGCGGCCAGCGCCTGTTCGAGCGCCTGTCCGCGCCGCAGCACGGCGTCGAGCAGCCGCAGGGCCGCGCGCCGGGCGGGAAGGCCGGCGATATCGGCGGGCGGACGCGGGCGGGCGGGGCGCGGTGCCCGACTCACAGGGACATGCCCTCCGGCACGCACGGTCTGGCGCAGCTCGTCTTGTCCGGCCAATCGAAAGCACGATAAGACGCCAACACGAATATTGCGACGCAGCAAGAATTGGACAGTCGATGGGACAGCGACCAGATCATCTCAAGCCCCCCGCCTATCTTTCCAAGAGTCCGCCCGTGCCGGAACCGGTCGAATCAGCATCCGGACCGCCCAGGGATGAGGAATCACTTGATCCGACTCGCTATGGCGACTGGGAACGCAAAGGAATTGCGATTGATTTCTGACCGGGTTCACGTTTCGTCGCTCTTTTCGCACATTTTCAATAGGGATGTCCCTTTTTGGATCACTTTTTAGGTGCATGATCGTCATTTATGCGTCATATAGTACACACACCGCCCCGAAAGAGGGCGGGCCTGAGAATCGGGACGCGATGGTCGACGGACTTGATGCGGTTTCAATTGGCTTGGTGCTCCCACCTCCGGGCCATGTCGCATCTCTAACATCCGGACACAGACGTTGCACGATTCCAACCGAACTTCTGCTTCGACCGGCTTTCCCACACCGGTCGACGACGGAACGCCGGCCGGTAATCCCACGCCGGCCGGCGAACCGCCCCGGCAGGCCGGCCTGTTTCAGGACGATGCCATGACGGGCGGCACCGCTTCTCAAGACGCTCCTCAAGATCAGGCTCCCGCGGATCACGCGCCTGTTGCCGAGCCGCCTTCTTCAGACCAGATCGTCCATGCGGCGATCGGGCAGCTCGTGCTGGCCTGGGGTCTGCTCGAGCAGAGCACTGCCGAGAAGCTGACCGCGATGCGCCACAGTTTCGGCGATGTCCGGGCGGTCGGCGGGCGCGCGCGCCCAACCATCCCCAAGCTGCTCGCCGAACTGCGCGCGCTCGTGGCCATGCGGGACCGGCACGACAAGCAGGCGCTGACCACCATCGCGGAGATCGACGGCATCCTCCAGCGCATCGCGCAGTTCCGCCTGCTGGTCGTCGATGGCGGGCAGGCGATCGAGGGCGGGGCGCTGGTCTGCCGCGACATCAAGAATGGCGCCCATGTCGTGCCCGTCACGCTCCTCGCGCAGGAGACGAACCGGCTTGCCGAGATTCGGGAGCGGATCGAGGCGCTCTGAGCCCCGCCGGGCGGATATGCATTCGGCGGGAGGGCGGCACGACAAGGCGGCGGCGGGACCGAGGGATGGCGGCCATGTGTCCGCGCGGGCAGGAGGCCATGGCGGGAATGCGCGGAGGTTGCGCTAAAAGCTCCCGCCTTCGGGAGATCTTTGCTCCTGCCATCGAGACAGGCGCCGTTCGCCATGAGCTTGTCGAGGCCCTCCCTTCCTCCGCCCTATTTCAAAGTCAGCCCCCCCCTTGCCCTGGGGAGGCTGGCTCCGTGCGAACGGAGGATGGCGCCAGAACCGCGCCTGCGCCGGCATAGGCATTCGGCCCGGTATCGGAACAGCGCCGGGGATGGCGGAGCCCTGGCCGCTGGGGGAAGTGCCTTGGTTCAGCGGCCGCGCGCCGCCAGCCGGGCCACGATCATCAGGGCATTGGCCAGCAGGGGTTCGCCGATGCCATGCGAGAGGCGGCTGGCGCGCTCGGCTTCGGCGAGCCCGTGGATGGCCCGGGAGAGATCGCGCGCGGTCCAGCGGCGGGCGAGCGCTTCGTCGCCCCGGCCCGGCGGCCGGCCGCCGCGATGGCCTTCCTGCGCGAGGCCGACCGCGCGCTGCAGGGTCAGCCGGGCAAGGCCCGCCAGCGAACCGCCGCTGGCGCGCAGCCGCGCCATTTCATGCTCGGCCGCGCGCAGATCGCCCGAAAGCAGGATGGACGCCGCGCCGAACAATTGCTGCTCGCCGCCTTCGGCACCCAGCGCGTCGAGCGCTTCGGGCGTCGCAAGGCCCGGCATTTCCGGGGTCACGTCCAGATAGAGCGCCAGCTTCTCGATCTCGCGCGCGAGCAGACCGCGCTCGCCATGCGTGAGCGCGACGAGACGCCGGGCCATGTCGGCGGGCAGGTCCAGCCCTTCCGCATGCGCGAGGGAGACGGCCAGCGCCTCGGCATTGCGACCTTCGGGGGCATAGCTCACGATCGCCGTCGCCGCCGGCTGGCTTTCCACGAAGCTCAGCAGCTTGCTCGTCTTGCGCAGATTGCCGGCGATCACCACGGCCGGATTGCCGGCGGCGGGCGCGCTCATCAGCGCTTCCACGGCGCCCAGCACCTCCTCGCCGGCGGGCTGGACGCGCACCCAGCGCCTGTCCCCGAACATGGAGATGGCGGCCGCTTCATCCGCGAGCCGGGCGGGATCGCCGCGCAGCGTGGCGCCGTCGAGGTCGACGCGCTCGGCGCCTTCGCCCATGGCGCGCGCGAAGCGAACCGCGAGCGCTTCGCTGCCGGCCTCGTCCGGGCCGTAGAGCAGGTAGAGGCGGATGGCGGCGGACGGTGCGTCGAGCGCCCTGAGCGCGGCCGGACTGTCGGCGCGCAGGCTCACTCGCGCGCGCCGAGCGCCACCTTGGCGAGCACGCGGTCCGCGACGATCTCCGTCAGCCGCTCGAGCGCCGTGTCCTCGGCCGCGACGGTGGCATATTCGCTGGAGGTCACGTCGATGCCGGCGTCCCAGCCGGTGGTCTCGTCGAGCAGGGTCTTGCCGCTCTGGCTGTCGACGAGCTGGTAGCGCGCGCGCAGCGTCCGGCGCTCCCGCGTCACCCGGTCGTCGGCGCGCACGCCCAGGCCCTCGATGCGATCGTCGAGCTGGACCTTGAGCACATAGCGCGGCTCGCCCTGTCCCATGGCGGTGAGCCGGTCGTTGAGCGCGTTGCGCATCAGCCACCCCTGCTTGCCGGGGATGGGATCGACACGCACGCCCGCGAGGGTGCGCGCCGCCTCGCTGTCCCGCCCGCCCGCATACATGGGCCGCAGGCCGCAGGCGGAGAGGGTGGCGAGCAACGCGAGCGCCAGAGCGGGGGTGAGAGCGGCGCGGCGCATCAGATCACCAGATTGACCAGCCGGTCGGGCACGACGATGATCTTCTTCGGCGCGGCCCCGTCGAGCGTGCGCGCGACATTGGGGGCGGCGAGGGCAAGATTTTCCAGCGTCGCCTTGTCGGTTCCCTTGGGAACGGTCAGCGTGTCGCGCAGCTTGCCCTGCACCTGCACGGCGATGGTCACTTCATCGTCAACCAGCAGGGCGGGGTCGACGGCGGGCCACAGGGCGTCGGCGATGAGGCCGTCTCCGCCCATGTCCGCCCAGGCTTCCTCGGCCAGATGCGGCGTCATCGGCGCGACCAGCAGCGCGAGGGTGCGGATCGCGGTGGCGCGGCTGGCGGAGGGCGCGGCTTTCTCGATGGCGTTGGCCAGTTCGTAGATCTTGGCGACGGCCTTGTTGAAGGCCAGCGCCTCGATGTCCTTCGCCACGCCGTCGATGGTCTGGTGCAGCTTGCGATCGAGCGCCTTGTCCAGCGCGCCGTCCCCGGTCTGGCGCGCCTGCCCGAAGATGCGCCACAGCCGGTTGACGAACCGCCAGGCGCCCTCGATGCCGGACTCGGTCCACGGCAGGTCGCGCTCGGGCGGGCTGTCCGACAGCATGAACCAGCGCACCGCGTCCGCGCCGTAGCGCTGGATGATCTCGTCCGGGTCCACGACATTCTTCCTGGACTTGGACATCTTGACCACGCGGCCGAGCGTCACCGGTTCGCCGGTGCCGTCGACGAAATAGCCGCCCTCGCGCCGCACCACGTCCTCCGGCGAGAGCCAGCGGCCATCCGGCGCCTGATAGGTCTCGTGCGTCACCATGCCCTGCGTGAACAGGCTCTCGAACGGCTCGGTGATGCCGATCTTCTGGATATGATTGAGCGCGCGCGTCCAGAAGCGGGCGTAGAGCAGGTGCAGGATCGCATGCTCGATGCCGCCGATATACTGCCCCACCGGCAGCCAGCTCTCTGCTTCGGCGCGATCGAACGGCTCGTCCCCGGGCTGGCTGGCGAAGCGGATGAAATACCAGCTCGAATCGACGAAGGTGTCGAGCGTATCGGTCTCGCGCAGGGCCGCCTTGCCGCATTTCGGGCAGTCGACATGCTTCCATGTCGGGTGGCGGTCCAGCGGATTGCCGGGGATGTCGAAGCTGACGTCCTCGGGCAGCACCACGGGGAGCTGGTCTTTCGGCACCGGCACCACGCCGCAGTCTGGACAGTGGATGAAGGGGATCGGCGTCCCCCAGTAACGCTGGCGCGAGACGCCCCAGTCGCGCAGGCGCCACACGGTCGTGCCCTTGCCCCAGCCGCCCTGTTCGGCCTGGCCGATGACTTCCGCCTTGGCGGCCTCCACGGTCATGCCGTCGAGGAAGCGGCTGTTCACGAGGCGGCCGGGGCCGACATAGGCCTCGTCATGGATCGGCGCGTTCTCGTCGCCCGATGCGGCGACGACACGCTCGACCGGCAGCGCATATCTGCGCGCGAAATCGAGGTCGCGCTGGTCGTGCGCCGGCACGCCCATCACGGCGCCCGTGCCATAGTCCATCAGCACGAAATTGGCGACGAACAGCGGCAGCTTCCAGTCGGGATCGAAGGGATGGACCACCGACAGGCCGGTGTCATAGCCCTTCTTCTCCTGCGTCTCCACCTCGGCGGCGGCGGTGCCGCTCTGGCGGCATTCCTGTGCGAAGGCGGCGAGATCGGCATCGCCTTGCGCCAGCGCCAGCGCGATCGGATGATCGGCGGCGATGGCGGCGAAGCTGGCGCCGAAGACGGTGTCCGGCCGGGTGGAGAACACTTCCAGCCGTTCGATCCCGTCCACCGGCGTCTCCAGGGCAAAGCCGAACTTGAGGCCCTGCGACTTGCCGATCCAGTTCTCCTGCATCAGCCGCACCTTGTCCGGCCATTTGTCGAGATCGCCGAGGCCCGCGAGCAGTTCGTCGGCGAAATCGGTGATCCGCAGGAACCACTGGCTGAGCTTGCGCTTCTCCACCAGCGCGCCCGAGCGCCAGCCGCGCCCGTCGATCACCTGCTCGTTGGCGAGCACGGTCATGTCGACCGGGTCCCAGTTGACCGCGCTTTCCTTGCGATAGACGAGGCCGGCTTCATACAGGTCCAGGAACAGCGCCTGCTCATGGCCATAATAGTCCGGCTCGCAGGTCGCGAGCTCGCGGCTCCAGTCGAGCGCGAAGCCCAGGCGCTTCAATTGCGCCTTCATCGCGGCGATATTGTCGCGCGTCCAGCCGCCGGGGTGGACGCCTTTCTCCATCGCCGCATTCTCGGCCGGCATGCCGAACGCGTCCCAGCCCATCGGGTGCAGCACGTCATGGCCCTGCATCCGGCGGAAGCGGGCGAGCACGTCGCCCATGGAATAGTTGCGCACATGGCCGATATGGATGCGTCCCGAGGGATAGGGGAACATCTCCAGCACATAGCTTCTGGGCGCGCCCGGCCGGGCGCCGGCCCTGAAGCTCTCGGCCTCGTCCCAGGCCTTCTGCCAGCGGGCATCGGCCTGGGCGGGATTGAAGCGTCTCTCGCTCACACTTGCCTCATGTCGTTGGGCGGACCGGCGGCACGGCGCCGGTCCGGCCCCGACCCTCAGGCCCCGTTGATCGCGCGGCGGCGCAGGTCTCGGGCGCGGGTCAGGATGATCTCTTCCAGCTTCTGCGTGGTCGCGGCCTGCACGGGCGCATCCACCCACTGGCCATTGTCCAGCGTCTGCCGGCTCGCCGCCACGCGCAGCGCATCGGCGCGCAGATCCTGATCGAGGATCGTGACGGTGAGTTTCATGCGCTCATTGGCGGCATTGGGGTTGATGTACCAGTCGGTGAGGATCACGCCGCCGTTCGAATCGGTCTGGACAAGCGGCATGAAGCTCAGCGTCTCGAGGCTCGCGCGCCAGAGATAGGCGTTGACGCCGATGGTCGTCACCTGCGAGGCGGCGATGTCTGCGCGCGGGCGCTCCTTGTGGCCCCCGCAGGCGCTGACGAGCGCGCAGGTCCCCGCGATCAGCACCGCGCGCGTCAAACCCCGATATTCCTTGCGAACCATGTGCGAATCGTTCCTGTGATGTCCGGCTCGCGCCGGGCTTCCCTGTCGAACAGCCTCTATAGTGTGCCGGCCCCCGCGCACAAGCGCCAGAATTTCAGCGCCCGTTTCCGCGCTTGATCGGCGCGGGCGGTTCGGCCATGGAGGCCCCCGGGGACCGGACTGTGTGCAAATAGCCACGGCCGGCGGCAAAATGCCTGCCATGCTGGCTGCGTCCCGACCGGCATGTTATAGGCGGGGAACCGACATTTGGAGTCGGACAGGAGGAAGACGTGCGGGTGACCAGGGGTCGGATTGCGATAGCGGGAGGCATCGTTGCCACCTGTCTGCTCGCGCTGACGCCGGCCTTGTCCGCGGCCGTCGGCGGAAATCCGCCGCAAACGGCGCGCCGCGTCTCGCTGGATATTCTCGGCAGCATCGGTTCCTTCACGCCCGTCACCAGCGACGACCGGCTGGCGCGCGCCTATGCCCGCGCGGCCCGCGAATCGCAAAGCCGGGGTTTCCGCTTCACCCCGAGCGCGGGGTCGCTGAACGGCGAACGTTCGCTCACCATTCTGGTGCGTGCGCCCGGCAACGGCGCGCTGGCGCCCGCCGGCACGGCCGAGCGCGTGCTGCCCAACCTCGGCCTGGCGCCGGTCGCCTATAATCTCGGCACGACGCGCGGCCTTGCCCGCTTCGCCGAGAGCGATCTCGGCGCCCGCATTCCGACGCAGCAGGCGCCGGTCATCGAACATCCGATCGTCGATCCGAGCACGCGCTTCACGCTCCGGCCGAAGCGGGACCGCTTCTCGACCAATCTGCAGGTCGCCAATCGCGATCAGATGATGACGCCGCCGATCGAGGATGCGCCGCAGACGATCGGCAGCGAGCAGAGCTACTCGGTCGACCTGTCGAGCAGCTATGCGCTCACCCGCAACCTGAATCTCCAGGCGGGGGTGCGCTACAAGGGCCCGAACAACCGCCTCGCGCCGACGATCACCGATCAGGCGCAGGACAGTCAGGCCGTCTACGTCGGCACCACCTTCAAGTTCTGAGTTCCGGGCAAGGCCGGCCTTCCCGGCTGGTCCGATGCATCGGCCATTGCCGGATCATGATGCCCGCGCCCGAAATGGCCGGGCCGGATCATCGACGCCGGATCAGCCCATCGATCGCCGCATAGCCGATCGCGCCGAGGCGGCGCACCAGCGCGGCATGGCGCGGGCGTACGCCGCCGAGCGCGACCACGGGCAATGGCGCCCGCCGGGCCAGCGCGGCAAAATGGACAACCCCCAGTGATGGCGCACCGGGATGCGACCGGGTGGCGAACAGCGGCGAGAGCAGCGCGATGTCGGCACCCGCGCGATGCGCCATGGCCAGCTCGTGGCGATCATGCGCGGGCGCGCTGTGGAGCCAGCGCCGTCGTCCGGCCGGGCGCGGCTGCCGGCCGTGATGGCCGTCCGCGCCCCAGATGCGCGCCATGGCCGGATCGCCGGCGAGCAGCAGCAGGACCCGGCGCGGCCGCGCGAGTCGCCTGATCCGCCGGAACAGGACGTGCCGCGCGGCCGGATCGAGCTCGTAATGCCGCAGGATGATGGCCGCGCCGGCGGGCAGGCGGCGGATCGCGCGCATGAGATCGGCCTCGGCCACGCGCGGGTCCGTCATCAGCCAGATGCGCGGCAAGGGGCCGCCGCGCCGCCCCGATTTGCCTTGGCCTCGCCGCATGCCCGCCCTTATAGCGGCGCCGATGAGCGAATATAGCGAAGAGACGGACGCGGCCGCGTATCGGCTGGCGGATGTGCGTGCGGCGATCGATCGCGCCGGGCGGATCGCGGGGCGCGCACCGGGATCGACGGCGCTGATCGCGGTGAGCAAGACCCATGATGCGGACGCGATCCGGCCGTTGATCGCGGCCGGCCAGCGGCTGTTCGGCGAGAATCGGGTGCAGGAGGCGCAGGCGAAATGGCCGGCGCTGTGCGCGGAGACATCCGGCATTGCGCTGCATCTGGTCGGCCAGCTCCAGTCGAACAAGGCGGAGGACGCCGTTGCCCTGTTCGATGCCATCCATTCGCTCGACCGGCCCTCGCTGGTCGGCGCGCTGGCGAAGGCGATGGACAAGGCCGGGCGGCGGCCGGACCTGTTCGTGCAGGTCAATATCGGCGACGAGCCGCAGAAGGGCGGCTGCGCGGTGGCGGATCTGCCCGCGCTGCTGGCGGATGCGCGCGCGGCCGACCTGCCGGTGATCGGCCTCATGTGCGTGCCGCCCGTCGATGTGGAAGCCGCGCCCTATTTCGCGCTGCTCGACAAGCTGGCGCGCGATCATGGCCTGCCGGGCCGGTCGATGGGCATGTCCGGCGATTATGAGACGGCGGTGATGCTGGGCGCGACCCATGTGCGGGTCGGCACCGCCTTGTTCGGGGCGCGGGGGTGACGCCGGATGCGATCATCTTCGATTTCGACGGGGTGATCGCGGACAGCGAGATCGTCTCGGCGCGCATTTTCAGCGATTTCCTGACCGGCATCGGCCTCGCCTGCACGCCCGCGGACGTGCATGCGCGCTATTTCGGGCTCAACCGGCAGGATCAGATCGCCTCGATGCGGGCGGAATGGGCCGACCGGGTGCCGGCCGACATCGCCGAGCGGATCGCCGCCCATGTCGACCGCGCGCTGGATGCGCCGCTGGCGCCGATCCCGGGCCTCGCCGCCTTCCTCGCGCGCACCGGCCATCTGCCGCGCGCCATCGCCTCGTCCAACGCGAGCGCGCATATCCGTACGCAACTCGGGCATTTCGGCCTCGCGGGGCATTTCGGCGATCATGTCTATTCCGGGCGCGAGCATGTGACGCGCGGCAAGCCGCACCCGGATCTCTATCTCCATGCCATGGCCGCGCTCGGCGCCGAGCCCGCGCGGACGCTGGTCGTGGAGGATTCGCCCGTCGGCGTGCGCGCGGCCGTCGCCGCGGGCGCGCGCGTGGTCGGCCTGTGCGCGGGGAGCCATTGCGGCGCCGACCATGGCGCGCTGCTGGGCGGCGCGGGCGCGCACGAGATCGCGCGCGATTATGCGGAGATTGCGGAGTTGCTGCGGCTCGCCTCGTAGAGACGATGCGGATGAACCCCGGGGTTCATGCTCCCGCGCGGGCAGGAACACAAAGTCCAGCCGAAAGGCTCTTGCGCCCCGGGCTCCCGCCTGCGCGGGCGCACGAGTCGGGTGGATCCGTGGCGGGCGGGTCCCGGGGCAGCGTCAGCCCCGAAAGCGGGCGTTGTCGGGGCGCCGGCTCCGGGCTTCGGCCTTCCCAGGCGCATGAGTTGCGGCAGCGGGGGCGGGGCGGGGACGGCACCGACGCGTCCGCCCCGGACCCTTCAGAATTTGCCCCGCAGCGTGACGCCATAGGTGCGCGGTTCGGCGAGATAGGCCGAGAAGAGCTGGTTCGACATGGTGCCGAAGGTGCCGAGCTGGGCGATCGACTGGTTGTTCGGGCTGGAGCTTTGCAGCGGGCTGTTGAACGCCACCTGCGTATAGCCCGCGTTGAAGATATTCTGTCCCCAGAACTCGATTGCCCAGCGCTGGTCCGGCCCGCGCAGGCCGATGCGCGCATTGGCGACGATATAGCTGTCCTGCGCCTTCTCGGGATAGAGGTCCGATCCGGTGTTGAAATTGTCGGTCATGCGCCCGTCGACATAGAAGAGCGCGGAAAGGCCCGAGCTGCCGATGTCCGGGGTCCAGGCGATGCTGGCGGTGGTGACGAGGCGCGGCGCGTTGCTGTTGGTCTTGTCCGGCAGCAGGAACAGCGCCGGATCGAGCGGCACGCTGCCATCCTCGCTGCCGACCAGCCGCTTGGCGAACTTGGCCCGCGCATAGGTGAAGCCGGCATTGGCGCGCAGATACCGCGTCGGCTGGATGAAGGCCTCGATTTCGATGCCTTCGCTGACCAGCCCGGGCTTGGTGTCGGCGCAGGTGCCATCGGCCGCCAGCGCGCTCTTGCAGCCATTGATATTCTGCACGACGAAGCTGGTGCCGTTGAAGGTATTGAGCTGGAAGTTGGTGAATTCCTCGCGGAAGGCGGCGAAGTTCAGGCCCCAGCCATGCTTGTTGATCTTGAAGCCGATCTCGTAGGCGTCGACCGTCTCGGCGCCGAACTGCAGGCTGGCCGCATCGGCATTGGTGCGCGGGCTGAAATAGGTGATCGGCGAAATTCCCGGCGAGATGCCGGTATTGCCCAGCTCGAACCGGTCGAGATTGTAGCCGCCCGCCTTGTAGCCGCGCGAATAGCTGCCGTAGAGCATCAGATTGTCCGTCGCCTTGAAGGAGAGGACGGCCGTGCCGGAGAATTCGCCGTCGCTGTAATCGTCGCGCAGGTCGAGCGCGTTGAGGCCCGTGCTGCTGTTGCCGAGGCAGGTGAGCGTCAGGATGCCGGCGGCGAGCTGCGCGGCCGAGCCCAGCGCGGGATTGGTCGCGAGGGCCGGCAGGCTGGAAGCCTGCAGCGCCGCGCAGGTGGCGTTGTTGTTGTCGAAATTGGCACGGAATTTCTTGTTCTCGTGCGTGTAGCGCAGGCCCAGCGTCAGATCGAGCCGGTCCGAGAGATGGATGATGTTGTGCGTGAACAGGGCCCAGTTCTCACTGGTCTGCCGGTAGCGCGCATCGACATCGCCCGTGCCGCTCGGCAGGGTGGCGAGCGCGGTCAGGCCCTGGCCGAGCCCGCCGGAAATGGCGCCGGCCTGCGCCGTGGCGGTCGCCTGCGCGACGGCAGGCGGCACGCCCTGCGCGATGAGCTGGGCATAGAGGGCGGCATAGAGGCCGGCATTGAGATTGGCCTGCGTGCCCGCGATCAGATTGCCGATGTCCGGCGTCAGCGGATCGCCGTCGATCGGCGCGCCGCACAGGCCGAGCTGGGCGGGGCTGAGATTGCTCGTGTTGCCCGCGCCGGCCATCAGGCGGCAGGCGGCGAAGCGGCCGAAATCCGCCCCGGCGCGGATGTCGTCGCGCAGCGTCAGTTTCTCGTGCGCATAATAGCCGCCGATCAGCCAGTCGAGCGCATTGCCGAAGGCCGAGCCCTGCAGGCGCAGCTCCTGGCTGAAGGTCCTGAACTGGCGGAACGTGTTGGGATCGCGATAGAGAAGGTCGGCGGTCGAATAGTCATAATCGCCATAGTCGGCGGACTTGTAGTCGCGCCAGGCCGTGATGCTGGTCAGCTTCGCGCCGCCGAAATCATAGTTGATCTCGCCGGAAATGCCCCAGTCCTTGAGGTTGCTCACATAATCGCGGCCGGGTGTGATGCTGACGTTGCGTTGATAGGGGTCCTGGTCATAGGGCGTCGCGCCGTTGGGGAACGTGGTCCCGAGCGCGGTCAATATGTCCACGATGCGGTTGGTGGGGTTGCGTGTCGCGCCGAGCGGGCTGGCGCCCACTTCCTCGAACGTGTCGATATAGACGGCGCCGCAGCAGCTTTCATCCCGATGCGTATAGTCGCCGATGATCCGCACGGAGAGGTCGCTGCTCGGCTCGAACAGCAACTGGCCGCGCAGGAAATAGCGATTGCGGTCGTTGGTGTCGCCGATCTTGTTGCCCGTCGCATCGACGACATCGAGGAAGCCGTCGCGCTTCGACCAGACGCCGTCGATGCTGGCGGCGATCTGCTCGGTGATCGGTCCGGTCACGCGGCCCGCTATGCGCCAATAGTCATAATTGCCGTAGGTCACCTCGCCGCTCGCGCCGAGGGTGAAGCTGGGCGCCTTGCTGACGATGTTGAGGATGCCGGCCGAGGCATTGCGGCCGAACAGCGTACCCTGCGGCCCGCGCAGCACCTCGATCCGCTCGATCTCGCCAAGGTCCGTCAGGCCCGCGCCGGTGCGCGAGCGATAGACGCCGTCGATGAACACCGCGACGGAGCTTTCCAGCCCCGGATTGTCGCCGACCGTGCCGACGCCACGGATGCGCGCCGACCCGTTCGCCTCCGAGCCGGTCGAGGAGACGAGCAGGGACGGCGCGAGCTGGTTGAGCTGGCGGATGTCGTTGGCGCCGCTGTTCTGCAGCGACTGGGCGGTCACGGCGGAGACGGCGATCGGCACATCCGACAGGGGACTGGCGCGCCGCGTAGCGGTGACGATGATCTCTCCGGCATCGCCGGTGTCGTCCGCCGCGGCTTGCGGCTGTTCCTGGGCATGGGCCGGATGGGCAAGGGCAGCCATAAGCGCGATGGCGCTGGCGGATGCAATGACGCTCAGTCGATGCATGCGGTCCTCTCCTGTTCATTTCACGTCGCGGGCGCATCGCGCCTCATTTGCCGCCAGCATAAACGAAGCGGAAAGGCGCGGAAATCCCCCATTTTCCGGAGCTGTTCCGCTGTGGCGGATTTGTGACACCGCCCGCTTTGCCGCTACGGCAAGGCGAAACGCAGGAGGCGGTCGGGGACCGGCACAAGCGCCTCGCCCCCTCCGCCGAGCAGGTTGCGCAGCACCGGCGCCCCGGCATCGAGTCCGCCGGTCAGGGCGCCGAAGGCCGGCAGGATGAGCTTGCGTTGCCCGCGCAGGAAGCAGCGCCGCGAAATGGCGCGGCCGCGATGCGTCATGCGCAGCTTGGGGTGATAATGGCCGGACAGTTCCGGCCTGGCCTCGCCCGGCGCCGCTTCATGACGCAGCACGATGCCGTCGACCAGCGCTTCGGTCACGACCGTCCCGCCCGGCGCGGGATCGGGCGCGGGGTCATGATTGCCGGTGATCCAGGTCCAGTGCAGCGTATCGGTGAGGCGACGCAGGCGATCCAGCGTCACGCCGGGCATGCGTGCGATCGCCCGCCCGTCGTGGAAACTGTCCCCCAGGCACCAGATTTCCCGCGCCCCGGTCGCGGCCACGGCGCTCTCCAGCGCCCCGAGCGTGGCGAGGCTGTCATAAGGCGGCAGCATCTGTCCGCGCGCGGCATAGGCGCTGGCCTTCTCGAAATGCAGGTCGGCGACGATCAGCGCGCGCCGGGACGGCCAGAACAGCGCGCCTTGCGGCAGCGCCAGCCAGTCATGGCCGCCAAAAGCGAACGGAGAGGCGCCGGGCATCGCCGGGCTATGCCGCCGCCGCCGCGTGCAATCAATCGGGAAATCGAACAAAGGCGGAACTTCGTCGTCGCGCGCGGGGCCGCAGGACGCCCCTTCGGGACGCGCCGCATCCGGCATTTGAACGGAAGCTAGCGCAAGGACAGGCCCCTTGTTCCGCCGGCATCGGGCATCGCGAGCGCCGGGGAGGGGTTTTCGCCGCCCGGTTCTCATTTACCGCGCGACATTCTACAGGGGCGCGATGTCCGCTGCCCAACCGCCTTTCCATGTCGCCGCCTTCTACCGGTTCGCGCCGCTTGCCGATCCGCCGGCGCTGGCCGCGCGGCTGCGCGTCCACGGCGCGGAGACGGGCATGGCGGGATCGATCATCCTCGCGGAAGAAGGCGTGAACGGCACCGTCTCGGGCACGCCGGCGGCGGTCGAGGGGCTGATGGCGCTGCTGCGCGCGCAGCCCGGGTTCGCCGATCTCGCGCCGCGCCTGCACGGGGCCGCCGCGCTTCCCTTCGCGCGCTGGAAAGTGAAGGTGAAGCCGGAGATCGTCACCATGGGCGTGGCGGATGTGCATGCGGCGGACGCCGGCACCCATGTCGCGCCGGCGGACTGGAACGCGCTGATCGCCGACCCGGACACGATCGTCATCGATGCGCGCAACGATTATGAAGTCGCGCTGGGGGCTTTCGCCGGCGCGCTCGATCCCGGCACGCGCCGTTTTGGCGATTTCCCTGCCTGGTTCGACGCGCAGGCCGAGGCATGGCGCGCCGCCGGCCGCGCGCCGCGCATCGCCATGTATTGCACCGGCGGCATACGCTGCGAGAAATCGACCGCCTATGCCCGCGCGCGGGGCTTCGACGCCGTCTATCATCTGCGCGGCGGCATCCTCGCCTATCTGGCCGAGATCGAGGCGGATGAAAGCCTGTGGCGCGGCGAATGCTTCCTGTTCGACGCGCGCATGGGCATCGGCCATGGCGAGCGGACGCGCGCCTTTCCGCTCTGCCCGCGCTGCGGCCAGCCGCAGCCGCCCTCAGTTGAAGCCTGTCCGCGCTGTGGCGGCGCTGGCGAAGCGGGTCACGTCCTGCCGGTTGGCGCCGGGCGGTAGGCGGAAATCGACTCGCCGGTTGCCGAAGTCGATCGCCACCCGGTCGAACTGGCGGAGCATGTACATGCCCAGCAGCATGGCGGGCCGGTCGGCAAGGCCCAGCTCGTCGAAGGGCGCCGCGTCGAGGAACACCATCGGCACATTGGCGAGCTCGACGCCGCCCACGCTGATCCGCTTGACGATGGTGAAGAGTGCGGGAACCTGCGCGCCGGTCACGCTGGTGAGCACGGTCTGCGTCGGCGGAATGACCAGGCGCTCGATCTTGAGCCTGTTGAACAGGGCCATGTTGCCGACGCTCATTTCCGCGCCGGTGTCGAGGATGACGTTGACGCGCCGCCCGTCGATCCGGGAATTGACGAGGATGAGCTGGCCGTAGCGGCTGCGCGCCTTGACGACGATCGTATCGGGATCGCGGCGCGGATCGGCGCGCACGCTGCGGCCGATGGTCATGCGCCGCTGCCGGAAGTCCAGCGTGAGCCGCTTGCCGTGCAGGCCGTCGAGACCGATCAGGCCGGCGCCGCCAAGATCGGCATGGTCGATGCTGAGCGCCTCCAGATTCTCGACGACATGATCGCCGAAGCTGAGGCCGCCCACCTGCACGGTCGGCACGGTCACGCGCCCCGCCATGCTCACGATCTCGACCGGCGGCAGGGCAGGGAGCGCCAGATGCTGCGCGATCTCGGAGGCTACGATGGTGCGCTGCGAGCCCGTGTCGATCAGGAAATCATAGGGGCCCATGCCCGCGATCTCGACCGGCATGGTCATCCGGTCCGACCGGTCGCGTCCGAGCGTGAGCTGGGTGTCGAGCAGCAGCGCGGGCGGGACTTCCCGCGGCACGATCGGCTCGTTGGCGCCGATCGAGAAGACGCCCCGGCCCGGCGGCGCGGCCGCTGGCGGGGCCACCTGCGCGGCGGCAGACGACGGCAGGGCCAGAGTCGCGGCGGTGGCGGCGACAGCGGCCGCGACGGCAAGGGTCTTGTGGATCTGGCGCATCATCGCATCACTCTCCTTGGCCGGCCAGATTACCATGTTCCGGGGCCGGGGCGAAGCCTGTCGAATCGGGTCAGTCCGGCGTCATCGCGGCGGCGATGAAGGCGGCCTCGGCCGCGACGAGGATGGCATTCTCGGTCTCGTGCTGCGCGACATTCTCGCGGCCGATCATGATGAGCACGGGTACGGCCAGGGGGCTGACGCGGGGCAGCGGGACATGGAGCAGCGTCGCGGCGGCGCGGTCGATCAGGTCGCCCAGGCGCCCGACATCGGTCATGCGCGCCCGCGCATCGGCCCAGGCGGCCTTGAGCAGCAGATGATCGGGCTCATAGCGGCGCAACACGTCATAGATGAGATCGGTGGAGAAGCTGACCTGCCGGCCGGTCTTGCGCGCGCCGGGCTGCTGGCGCTCGATGAGGCCGGAGATGACCGCCACATCGCGGAAGGCGCGCTTGAGCAGGCTCGATTCCTCCACCCAGGCGATGAATTCATGATCGAGGATGTCCGCCGAGAAGAGCGGGCGGGGATCGGCCACCGGCTCCAGGCCATAGACGGAGAGCGCATAGTCGTTCGAGACGAAGCCGACGGGCTTCAGGCCGCGCTCCTCCATGCGGCGCGTCAGCAGCATGCCGAGCGACTGGTGCGCGTTCCAGCCCTCGAAGCTGTAGACGACCATATGGTGCAGGCCCTCGTGCGGGAAGGTCTCGACGAGAAGCTGGTCCGGACGGGGCAGCACGGAGCGGATCGCCTGCATCCTCAGCCACTCCCGCACATCGGCCGGGAAGCGGTGCCATTGCGCGGGATCGGCGAGGAACCGGCGCACGCGGCCCGCAAGATGCGTGGTCATGGCCATGCGGGTGCCGCCCCAACTGGGGATCATCGCGGATTTCGTGCTGGCGCGGACGACAAGGTCCGATTCGGTCTGGCGCACGACTTCGAGGCTCATGCCGGAGAAGAAGAAGCGATCGCCGGGGCTGAGCGTCGCGGCGAACATCTCCTCCACCGTGCCGAGCTTGCGGCCATTGGCGAAGCGGATGTCGACCGCCGGCTGGTCGACGATGATGCCCGCATTGAGCCGATGCTGCGCGGCGAGGCGGGGATGGGCGAGGCGCCAGCGCCCGTCCGGTTCGCGCACGAGGCGCTGGAACCGGTCATAGGCGCGCAGGGCATAGCCGCCGGTCGAGACGAAGCGGAGCATGTCGTCGAGCTGGTCGCGGGTCAGCGCGGCATAGGGCGTGGCGGTCGTGACTTCGGCGAGAAGCTGCTCCGGATCGACGGGACCGGCGCAGGCGAGCCCCATGATGTGCTGGGCCAGCACGTCGCGCGCGCCGGGCCGGAAGCTCTCGGCATCGCGCGCGCCGGCCATCACGGCGTCGTAGGCGGCCTGCGCCTCCAGATATTCGAATCGGTTGCCGGGGATGAGGATGGCCTTGCTGGGTTCGTCCATCCGGTGATTGGCGCGGCCGATGCGCTGGAGCAGACGCGACGAGCCCTTGGGCGCGCCCATCTGGACGACGCAGTCGATGTCGCCCCAGTCGATGCCGAGGTCGAGGCTGGCGGTGGCGACGAGCCCGCGCAGCCGGCCCTCCGCCATCGCCGCTTCCACCTTGCGCCGGGCCTCGCGGCTGAGGCTGCCATGGTGGATGCCGATCGGCAGATTGGCGTCATTCTCGTTCCACAGTTCCTGGAAGATCAGCTCGGCAAGGCCGCGCGTGTTGCAGAAGACGAGCGTCATGCGGTGCGCGGCGATGATGTCGATGACCTGTCGCGCGGCATATTTGCCGCTGTGCCCGGCCCAGGGCACGCTGCCCTCGGGCATGAGGATGGAGAGATCGGGCGGCGCGCCGGGTTCCCCCTCGACCAGCATGACCGATCCGGCTTCTCCGCCCGGGGCCAGCCAGCGCCGATAGGCATCGGGGTCCGCGACGGTCGCCGAGAGCCCGACCCGGCGCAGCCCCGGACGCATGGCCTGCAGGCGCGAGAGCGAGAGGCTGAGCAGATCGCCGCGCTTCTCGGCCGCGAAGGCGTGGATCTCGTCGATGATGACGGTCTCGAGATCGGCGAAGAGCAGCGCGGCGTCCGGATAGGAGAGCAGCAGCGAGAGCGATTCGGGCGTGGTCAGCAGCATCTGCGGCGGGCGGACGCGCTGGCGGGCCTTGCGGTCGGCGGGCGTGTCGCCGGTGCGGGTCTCCACCCGGATGTCGAGTCCCATCTCGGCGATCGGCGTGAGGAGATTGCGCCGGACGTCCACCGCCAGCGCCTTCAGCGGCGAGACATAGAGGCTGTGCAGGCCCTCCCGCGGCTGCGCGATCAGGTCCGCCAGGCTGGGCAGGAAGCCGGCCAGCGTCTTGCCCGCGCCGGTCGGGGCCACCAGCAGGGCATGACTGCCGCGCCGCGCCGCATCCAGCATGGCCTGCTGGTGCCGGCGGATGCGCCAGCCGCGACCCTCCAGCCAGCGGGTGATGATCGGGGGAAGCGCGGCCATGGCGGCAGATTTGGGTCTCCGGCCGGTCCGGCTCAAGGCCCGCCTTGCGGAGAGCGGACATGTTCCCGGTCGCGGACGGTATCGATTCGGGGCGGGAGGCGCCGAATGCGGAAGAAAGGAGGGGCGTTCCCGCGTCCGCGCGCTTCGATCACGCCCGGCCCCACGCGAATCACGGAGAAGGCGCGAATCAAAAAAAAAAGGCCGCTCCGAAGAGCGGCCTGGAAGTTTTAGGAGAGGATGCCTGAAAGGCCTGATCTGTATGCGTTACATACAAATCTATTGCAATTGCGAAATAACTCGGCGCGGATGCATTTCCTGCAATTAACTCATTCAGTCTACGCATTTGCTTGGGATCAATGCCCGGCCCGAGCTTCCCGCTTGACGCCCGAGCGGGCGAGCTGTTCGTCGATCTGGGCCATGAGACGGGCGAGGCCGGCCTCGTCCCTCGCCTCGGCGCGGGCGACGAGCACGTCCTGCGTGTTGGAAGCGCGCAGCAGCCACCAGCCGTCGGGCGTGCTGACCCGGGCGCCGTCCGTGGCGTCGACCTGCGCGCCGCTCGCCGCGAGGCGCGCCAGCACCTCGTCGATCACCGCGAACTTGCGGCTCTCGTCCACCTGGAAACGCAGCTCGGGCGTGTTGACCATCGCCGGCATCGCGCTGCGCAGTTCCGTCACGCTTTTGCCCAGGTCGCTGGCCGCCCGAATCAGGCGCACGGCGGCATAAAGCGCATCATCGAAGCCATAATAGTCGTGCCTGAAGAAGATGTGGCCGCTCATCTCGCCGGCCAGCGGACTGCCTGTTTCCTTCATTCTGGACTTGATGAGGCTGTGGCCCGTCTTCCACATCATGGGCTTGCCGCCCAGCGCCCTGATCCGGTCGAACAGCGCCTGGCTGGCCTTCACATCCGCGATAATCGTGGCGCCCGGCTCCTCCTTCAGCACCGGCTCGGCGAGGATCGCGAGGAGTTGGTCTCCCCAGATGATCCGTCCCATCCCGTCGATCGCGCCGATCCGGTCCCCGTCGCCATCGAAAGCCAGTCCGAAGTCGAGGCGCTTCTCCGCGACCAGCGCGCGCAGGTCCGCCAGATTCGCCTCCTCGGTGGGATCGGGATGATGATTGGGGAAATGACCGTCGACATCGGTGAACAGCGTGTGATGCTCACCGGGGAGCAGCTTCACCAGCTTCTCGACCACAGGGCCCGCCGCGCCATTGCCCGCGTCCCAGCCGATGCGGAAGGCCTTGCCGTCGAACCCCTCGATCAGCCGCGCGGCATAGCGGTCCATGATGGCGACGCGCTCGCTGCCGGCGCTGCCGTCCACCCAGTCCCCCGCCGCCGCCAGCGCGCCCAGCGAGCGGATGTCCGCCCCGAAGAACGGCCCATGCCGCAGCACCATCTTGAAGCCGTTGTAATTGGCGGGATTGTGGCTGCCGGTTATCTGGATGCCGCCATCCACGCCCTCCAGCACGGCCTCGGCATAATATAGCATCGGCGTCGGCCCCAGCCCGATCCGCAGCACATGGATGCCGCTCTCATTGAGGCCCCGCACCAGCGCGGCTTCCAGCGCCGGCGAGGACAGCCGCCCGTCATAGCCCACCACCACGCGCGAGCCCCCGATCCGCGCCACCCGCGTGCCGAAACCGCGGCCGATCGCCCAGGCGTCCGCCTCGCCCAGCGTTTCCCCCACAATCCCCCTTATGTCATATTCCCGAAGCACCGTCGGATCGAAATCATGCGTCATGGGGTCTCCTCAGGCCTGGTCCCGGGCGCGCGTCGGCGCAGCGGCGGCCTCGCTCAATCCGGTTGCGATTTCAGCAGGACGTCCCGGGCGGCATTGATACGCGCGGCGAGCGCGGCCGTTCCGCCCGCATCGGGATGATTGCGGGCGATGAGCCGGCGATGGGCGTCGAGGACGGTATCGCGATCGGCCTCGGGGGAGATGCCCAGCAAGGCCGCAGCCTCGGTCCGGTCCGGATCGCGGCGCGATGCGTCGGGCGGGGAAGGGGGCGGTGCCGCGCCTCCCGTGCCGCGCGAGGGGCCGAACTGCAGCCAGAGGCCGGACCCGGCCGTCATCAGCGCGCCGAGCAGCGGCATTCCCCGGGCGGCCATGACCGGCCCGAGCAGCGCGCCCGCGATCGCGATCCATTGCGCCGGCACGGGGCGCTTGCGCGCGCGCAGCCAGAGCCACAGCCCGAGCGCGGCCAGCGCGGCGAGCAGCAGCGGCATGGCTCAGGCCGCGGTCTGCGTGGCCCGCTGCCCGCCGAGCATGGGGAGCGCCAGGCCCGAGATCATCTCGCGCAATTCCTGCCGCGCCGCGAGATGGCTGACGCCGAGCTCGCCGAGATGGCCCTTGTCGAGCAAGGTGAGGCCGGAGGGGAACAGCTCGCGGAAGACGACACGCTCGGACAGGCCGGGAATGACCCGGAAGCCGACACGGCGGGACAGTTCGGTGAGCGCGTCGCCCACCCGCCGCTGGTTGCGCGCTTCCATGTGATGAAGGCGATTGCGCAGCACCACCCAGTCGATCGCCACGCCATCCGCCTTGGCGCGGGTCTTGCGCGTCTCCCACATGAGCTCGGAATAGAAGCTGAGCCGCTTCACCCTGAAATTCTCGGGATCGACCTGCCCGATCAGGTCGAAGTCGACGAAGCTGTCGTTCATCGGCGTGACCAGCGTGTGGGCGCAGGTGGCGGCATAGCGCGCGATGGGGTCGTCGCGCCCCGGCGTGTCGATGATGACGACGCGCGCCTTGACGGCGGCCTGCGCGATCGCGGCGTTGAGGCCCTCCGGCGAATCGCCCGCATAGACGGCGCTGTCCGGCATCGGCAGGTCGATCTCGCGGCGCCGCGCCGTCTCGGCGCGGTTCTCCAGATAGCGCGCGACGGTGCGCTGGCGATGATCGAGGTCGATGACCGCCACCGGCACGTCCTGCGCGGCGAGCGCGACGGCGGTGTGCACGCAGGTCGTCGATTTCCCGGTGCCGCCCTTTTCATTGGCGAAGACGATGAGATGCGGCGCGACACTGGTCATGGGCGGGCTTGAAACTCTGCTGAAATCGTGGACGCGGCCCTTGACCGCCCGGCCCCGAGCGGCGAAGCCGGCGCGGTGCCCTGATAAGGGGCCATATCGGAGGCTCGGACCGCGTGCAAATCTTCCGTGACATGGCGGCGCTGGATGAGGGACTGGCGGCCCTGCGCGCCAGCGGCGGGCGCATCGCGATGGTGCCCACCATGGGCGCGCTGCATGAGGGGCATATGGCACTGGTGGCGCGCGCGCTGGCGCTGGCGGACCATGTCGTCGTCTCGATCTTCGTCAATCCCCGGCAGTTCGGGCCGAACGAGGATCTCGCCGCCTATCCGCGCCGGGAGGCGCAGGATGCGGCGCTGCTGCGCGAGGCCGGCGTCGCCGCGCTCTGGGCGCCGACCGTCGACATCATGTATCCGCAGGGCTTTTCCACCAGCATCCACGTCGCCGGGGTGAGCGAGGGGCTGGACGGCGCGGCCCGGCCGGGTCATTTCGACGGCGTGGCGACCGTGGTGGCCAAGCTGTTCGGCCAGGTGCGGCCGGACATCGCCTGTTTCGGCGAGAAGGATTATCAGCAGCTCGCCGTTATCCGTCAGCTCGTCGCCGATCTGAACCTGCGCGTGCGGATCGCCGGCGTGCCCACGCAACGCGCGCCCGATGGTCTCGCGCTCTCCTCGCGCAATGCCTATCTGGTTGCCGCGCAGCGCGCCAGGGCGACCGCGCTGCCGGAGATGCTGGTGAGCGCCGGCGAGGCGATCCGGGCGCGGGAGGACGTGCCCGCCATCCTCGCCTGGGCGACGCGCTATCTCCTCGATTCCGGTTTCGAGTCCGTGGATTATGTGAAGCTGTGCGACGCGCGGACACTGGTGCCGCTCGATCGGCTGGACCGGCCCGCGCGATTGCTCGCGGCGGCGCGGATCGGCGGCACGCGGCTCATCGACAATATCGCCGTTAACCCCTGATCCTCCCGCCTGTCCGAAGGCTGGCATACCATCAGGCGCAGCGCGTTAACCATTTCTCAAAGCCCCCATGATTGGTTCGGCCTGTCCGAACGGAATCATTGGGGGTTATCGTGGCAAACAGCCTGGACAGTGCGCGATTTCTGATGGGGAGCCGGCTGCGCGACGCCGGATATGGCGATGCGCGGGCCCGCTTCGAACTGGGGGTGGCCTATAGCTGCGGCACGGGCGGGGTCGATGTGGACCTCATCGAAGCGCATAAATGGTTCAATCTCGCGGCGCTCGCGGGCAGCGAGGAAGGACAGGCCTGCCGGGCCGAGATCGCCGGGGAAATGACCGCGCGGGAAATCGTCGAGGCCCAGCGCCTTGCCCGCGCCTGGCTCGGGCAGATGGGCCGCCGCGCCGCCTGATCCTTCAGTCCGCGCCGGGATCGCCCTTGCGGAAGGGCATGTGCGTGTCGAGGAAGGTCCGGTCGCGTTCGACCGACCAGCGCTCGCGCTCGACGAAATCCGCCACCGCGCGGCGGAAGCTTTCATTGGGGATATAATGGGCCGACCATGTCGGCACCGGGCGATAGCCGCGGCTGAGCTTGTGCTCGCCCTGCGCGCCGGCCTCGACGCGGGCGAGGCCCCGCGCGATGGCGGCGTCGATCGCCTGATAGTAGCAAAGCTCGAAATGGAGGAAGGGCACCTCCTGCGTGCAGCCCCAGTAGCGGCCATAAAGTGTGTCGCCGCCGATCAGGTTGAGCGCTCCCGCGATCGGCGCGCCTTCGCGCAGCGCGAGGATCAGCAGCACCTTGTCGGCCATGCGTTCGCCCAGCAGCGAGAAGAAGGGGCGGGTGAGGTAGGGCCGGCCCCATTTCCGCCCGCCCGTATCCTGATAGAAGGTCCAGAAGGCGTCCCAGGCGGCCTCGTCCAGATCGTCGCCGGTCAGGTGGACGATCTCCAGCCCTTCCTGCGCGCGGGCCCGCTCCTTGCGGATGTCCTTGCGATGGCGGCTGGAGAGGGCGGCGAGAAAATCGTCGAAGCGGCCATAGCCGTCATTGGCCCAGTGATACTGGCTGCCCTCGCGGATCAGCCAGCCGGCCCGCGCGAAGATGTCGCGCTGGTCGGGCGTGATGAAGGTCGCATGGGCGGAGGACAGTCCGTTCTGGTCGACGATGGCCTGCAGCCCGGCGATCAGCGTTTCGGCGGCGCCCGCGTCGCGCAGCAGCAGGCGGGGGCCGGGCACCGGCGAGAAGGGCGCGGCGACCTGCAGCTTGGGATAATAGTCGCCGCCCGCGCGCTCCCAGGCATCCGCCCAGCCATGATCGAACACATATTCGCCCTGGCTGTGGCTCTTGAGATAGGCGGGCGCGGCGGCGAGCAGGCGCTCGTCCGCGTCCATCACCAGCACCGGGGCGGGAGACCAGCCGGTGCCCGGGCCGACACTGCCCGATTCCTCAAGGATCGCGAGGAAATCATGGCTGACGAAGGGATTGTCCGGCCCCGCGCAGGCATCCCACGCGGCACGATTGAGCGCGGCGACGCTGGTGGTGAGACTGACGGTCAGATCGCCGCGCATGGCTTCGGGCCTTTCAGGCGCCTTCCCCGTGTGGACGGGCCGCCCCCCGGCATCAGCCGCGGACGGCGACGATCGCGTCGATCTCGACCGATGCGTCGAGCGGCAGGACGGGCACGCTGACCGCGCTGCGGGCATGGCGGCCGGCATCGCCGAAAATGCGCACCATCATCTCCGAGGCGCCATTGGCGACCTTGGGCTGATCGGTGAAATCCGGTGTCGTCGCGACGAAGGCGCCGAGCTTCACGATCCGCTCCACCCGGTCCAGATCGCCCAGGGCCGCCTTCATCTGCGCGACCAGCATGATGGCGCAGCGCTCGGCGGCCGCCTGCCCCCAGGCGAGATCGCGCGTCGCGCCGATCTTGCCCGTCATCAGCGCGCCATCGGGGGCGAAGGGCAATTGCCCGCTGATGTGCAGGAGTCCGCCCGCCAGCACGGCAGGCACATAGGCGGCGACGGGCGCGGCCGGTGCGGGCAGGGTGATGCCCTCGGCGGCGAGGCGGGATTCGATCTGGCTCATGGCGCCCGTCATGCGCATCCGGGAGGCAGGGCGTCAAGCGGCGGCGCGCGGCAGGGCGCGGGGCCGGGCGAAATCCGGGGCGGAGGCATCCGGGCGGAAAGGGGGCGTCCGCGCGTCCGCTATGCCGCCATGTCCACGCCCGGGCCCACATAGCGGGACCGGGGCCGGATGAGCCGCCCCGTCATCGCCTGCTCGCGCGCATGGGCGAGCCAGCCGACCATGCGCCCCGCCGCGAACACGCCGGTGAACGCCTCGGGCGGAAAGCCCACGGCTTCGAGCAGGAGCGCGGTGTAGAACTCCACATTGGTCTGGAGGGCGCGGTGCGGCTTCATCCGCCGCAGCACATCGAGCGCGGTCCGCTCGACCTGCTCGGCGAAGCGCAGCCGCGCGGCGCCCTCCGCGCCGGCGAGACGACGCACCGCGGCCTTGAGCGCATCGGCGCGCGGATCGCGCACCCGGTAGATGCGGTGGCCGAAGCCCATGATCCGCTCGCCCGCCTCGATGCGGTCCATCAGCCAGGCGCGCGCGTCGCCATGGGCGGCAATGGCGTCCAGCATCTCGATGACCGGGCCGGGCGCGCCGCCATGCAGCGGCCCCTTGAGTGCGCCGAGGCCAGCCAGCGCGCCGGACATGAGGCCCGCCCCGGTGGAGGCGACGACGCGGGTGGCGAACGTCGAGGCGTTGAGGCCATGGTCGCAGACCGTGACGAGATAGGTTTCCAGCGCGGCGGCCCGGTGCGGATCGACCGTGCCGGTCAGCATCCGCGCCATGTCCGCGGCATGGCCGAGCGCGGCGTCCGGCGCCAGGGCCCCGCGCCCTGCCCGGATGGCGATGAGCGCGGGGAGCAGCACGGCGGGCGCGGCGATCAGGCGCAGCGCATCGTCCAGTTCCTGCCCGTCCGGCAGCAGCGCCAGACCCGCCCTCATGCCGTCATAGGGCCCATGGTCGGCGAGGAGGGAAAGCCGGGCGCCGAGCTGCTCATGCACCTGCGCGCGCGCCGCGCCCAGCCTTGCCCGCAATATGCCCTCGTCGGCCGGCAGGTCTGTGAAGAAGCCGTCGAGCAGCAGCGCGACGATCCGCTCGAAACCGCGCTGCCCCGCGATCTCGCGCAATTCATGACCCCGGATCACGAGTCGCCCTGCCGCGCCGTCGACATCCGACAACATGGTCTCCGCCGCGATCACATCGTCCAGTCCGCCGATCATTCGTCCGTTCCTTCTTGACCTTCGATGCGATGCACATGATGCGTGGGGCGATATTCATCAATCTTGATCAAGTGAATCAACTATGAGCGACTGGATCGGACGGACGACAGCGCTGGAGCGACTCGGCGTGCGCGCCCAGACGCTCTATGCCTATGTGAGCCGGGGCCGGATCGCCGCGCGGCCGGACCCGGCCGATCCGCGCCGCAGCCTCTACGCCGCCGCCGATGTCGAGCGGCTTGCCGAGCGGCGGCGACGCGGACGCAAGGCCGGGGCGATCGCCGCCAGCGCCATGACCTGGGGCGAGCCCGCGCTGCCGACCGGCATATCGACCGTGATCGGCGGGCGACTCATCTATCGCGGCGAGGATGCCGCGGCACTCGCGGACCGGGCGACGCTGGAGGCGGTCGCGGCGCTGCTCTGGGCGCAGCCCCGCGCGCCGGTCTTCGCGGCGGGCGAGGCCCCGGCGGTGGCGGCCAGTCCCTTCGCGGCGCTCGCCTGCGATCTGGCGGCGCAACCGCCCGGCCTGGGGCGCGCGCCGGCGCTGCTGGCACGGGATGGCGCCGGGGCGATCGGCCGGCTCGCGCGCGGCTTCGGCCTGCCGGGCGGCGAGGAGGCTCCGCTGCACGAGCGCCTCGCCGCCCTCTGGTCGCTCGACGGGGCCGGCACCGCCCTCCTGCGCCGCGCGCTGGTGCTGATGGCGGACCATGAGCTCAACGCTTCCACCTTCGCGGTGCGCGTCGCGGCGTCCACCGGCGCGGCGATTCCCGCCTGCCTGCTTGCCGGCCTCGCGACCCTGTCCGGCCCGCGCCACGGCGGCGCGGGCGCCGCGCTGGTCATGCTGGTGCGGCAGGCAGCGCGGGAGGGCGCCGAACCCGCGCTGGGCGCCTGGCTCGCGTCCGGCCGCGAGCTGCCGGGATTCGGTCATCCGCTCTATCCGCAGGGCGATCCGCGCGCGGCGGCGCTGCTGGCGCATCTCGATCCCGATCCGCTGATGGCGGCGCTGCGCGAGGCCGGGCAGGGCGCGACCGGCCTTGCGCCCAATATCGATTTCGCACTCTGCGCGCTTGCCCGCGCGTTCGCCTTGCCGGACGATGCGCCGTTCCTGCTGTTCGCGCTGGGACGCAGCGTCGGCTGGGTCGCCCATGCGATCGAGCAGGCGGCGCTCGGCACGCTCATTCGCCCGCGCGGCCGCTATGAGGGCCCGGCGCCCCGGTCCGCCGCAGCGGAAAAGCAGGATTTGCGCCGTTGACAGAATCGGCACGCCCCACTAAGGGGCCACTTTCCCGCGCGGGCAGCCAATCGGCTGCGCCGGTTTTGCCTGCGCCAAGCACTTTGAGCTGAGAGAAGCAAAGCCCATGTTCGCAGTCGTGCGTACGGGCGGCAAGCAGTATCGCGTCGCCGCCGGAGACAAGATCGTCGTCGAGAAGCTCGCTGGTGAAGCCGGCGACACCATCACGCTGGAC